>Ga0256790_1000208_pt1 | contig 20288 bp, 29 predicted proteins | sample MC6MC0941MT_FD_190206 | JGI IMG/M metagenome (GOLD analysis project Ga0256790, IMG submission 190206) | Metatranscriptome of enriched soil aggregate microbial communities from Iowa State University, Ames, United States - MC6-MC0941-MT... | ecosystem: Environmental > Terrestrial > Soil >... | reverse complement strand
GCCGAGTTAGAGGTTGTACGTATTTCCCCATTGACTTGACAGATAATTATATTTATGATTTATGATATTTATGTGTGTTTTATAGAAAGATGTCAGAATATTAATAATACTATTACTTTATGAATCATATAATTTGTTTACACTTTTGTATTGTAATATGTGTATCACTATGGTATATTATATGTAGGGAAACAAATAACAAAACACTTTAGGAGGTAACGATTATGTTCACAGTTATTATGATCGTATTTTTACTAACAGTATTAGCAAACGCAATGGTTAAATCAGCTACTAAAGGTAACAAGAAAATGAAACGTTCTAAACAAATCAGAGATAATGGTGATATGGAAATCGTTTGGCAAGAAGAAATTCAAGATTACGAACTATCTATGAACCACTGTATCGCATTAGAAAAATATGAAGACATGGGTATTACATTCAGTGATAAATTCGTTGAAAAATTTGCTATCAAACAATTCGCTAGTGTAGAAAAAGCGATTCAATATATTGAAACAAAGAGAAGAGGTTTATAATATGTTGCGTGGATCTCTCAAAGTAGCGTTGGTTATGTGTATAGGGTATTTGTGGATGTATATATTTTCAATCTTAATAGCTGCAGGTGTTTAATATGAAAACAGGATTAACATTACAAGAACAATTCGAAGATGGTTACATAAGTGAAGAAGAATACAACGGTATTATGGATGATATAAATGCAACAACTGAATTATTAGGATCATTATATGAATATGATAGTGATTGGATTAAAACAACATTCAAGGAGGGAAAATAGTATGACACTTGATACATTAACAAAGGCACTAAATTTACTGGATAAACATAAAGAAAGTTCTTCGCTATCACCAGAACAAGTTGCACATATAGGTAGTTTGTTCATCGACGCTTACAAGAAAGAAGGTGAAAAGAAATGAGTAAAAACGAACAATATTTAAATGAATTACGCAAAGCGAAAGAAAAATACATGGTAACTGATTTCGGTAAATATCTAGAAGTTACACAAGAAATTATAAACAAGTACGAAAATTAAAGCCACCTCACGGTGGCTTTTTTTATATATAAAACGATCACACAGACCGTGGATTAAAATATACGCATACTCGTAAACATATCGTAAGCAGTATGGCGGATCACTTGATTCTCGAAACGCATCATACCTTTTTTAAATGCTGATACCATTTTAAATAATCTATAATCATTACGCCATCCATCCATAATAAGTGTTCTTTCGTCGGCATCCTCTTTCGTTAAAGCTACACGTTGTTTTGATGATGGATCATAATCTTGCGAAATATACATGGTCATCCCTTCACGATCAACCCATATACCAAATGTAAATCCTTTATACACAATAGCGAACGCAAATCTGCTGTCTTTCGGTCTTCTCTCTAAGAAAGTATCAGTATCATGTGTAAATTCGTTATTAAGTGACATTCTGCCATATTCAAGTTCGCTAATCATAGCACCGAACCTAGTTTTCTTTCTCTCTTCAGCGAAGTCCCGGCTTGGTGGGATCTCTACCACGCAATGAGTATATTTATTAAATTGTTTATTGATATCCGGCAATATATTGTAGTAAATAAAATACGGATTAGCAACAGATGTACTATTACTCAAACAAATGCATCTGAAATTATCCCTATTACGAATAACAGTATCAATAATATTTAATAATGATTCTACCACGTTAGGAGGATATCCAACTTGATCCTTTTCACGTATAAATTCATCAAAAATGATCGTTTCTACATTAGGATAACTAGCACCCTTTTCGGATTGCCATGCACTGATAGGGATCGCCCACCCTGCCAATTCTCCATCTATGTAAAATTGTCTACCTTTTACCTCTAATTTAACATTCGGAAATTCTTGTCTGATATCATTAAACCACTGTGTAACTTTTTTGAGATCACTCTTATACAATCGTAAATATATAAATTGCGCACCCGTCTTGATAAAACGATTAATTACATATTTCTTCATAGAATAAGACTTACCTATCCCCCTAGCTCCTATGACAAAATTCATTATTCGATTGTAACTAAGTATTCGTTGTGGGTTATAGTATAAGTCTTTATCCATGTGTAATCATCCTTTCTTTATTTAAACGATCCCCAGTAACTCGTTCTGCTACCGTTTACAGTTTCACCACTAGCAACATAAGTTCCGTCTACGCCTTTTAACCAAACATAACCATCTTTTTCATAACCGAACGACGTATATGAAAATTCTCCTCCTGTTTGCAACGTTCTAATATGTTCGCTATTTACAGAAGGTTCTTTTCTTACTTTAATTCCTCTATCCGCTGTAAAAACTCCCGTTTGATTTGTAAACCAATCGGAATTATAAGGCACTTCAGTAACAGAGACAGCATTGTCATAACCTGTAAACCACTCCAATTCTTTATCGCCAATCAAATAATTTAAGTCGCATTTTCCAATTCCATCAACATACCCCTCTTCGGTATATTGCCAGATATCACAAGGATAATCCGGTCTATTTCCACCATAACGTGGAATCCAAACGAAATCACAATTAACATTGCCCATTCCGAACGGTTGGTACATATGATGTCCAACATACAACCCGACTTTTTCAGCTCCCAAATTATACAATTCGTCAATGAACGCCTGTGTTCCTGCTTGCATATCATTCATTGTTTTAACTTCCACATCAGCAACCCAAACCGTAGCTGATTTATCGCCACGATCCCAGAAATCACGAGCTTCGGCTATTGCATCATTTACAGACACAAATCGACAAAAAGCGTAGTTGCCAAAAGGGATATTTCTAGATTTCATCTCTTTCACATACCTTTTGTAATTAGGATCTACATAATTCGATCCATCTTGCACCCTAGCTATAATGAAATCAATGTTTTGTTTTGCAACGTCCCAATCAATGATACCGTTCCATTTAGAAATATCAATAATGTTACCCATTGTTGTATTTCCTCCTTCACCCTATTATTTTCTGTTCTTCTTTTTCTTCACTCGGCTTCTCTTTGTCTTTTACAGTTAATCTACTAACGAAATCTATAAAAGTATCAACTGTTTTATCATCATCAGTTAATTTTAAATGACCTAATATAGAAGTGACTTCGCTAACAAGATAACCGATATAAAGAACGTACAAAGCACCGATGCCAATCGGTTCTGGAACTAGCAAAGCCATCGGAATAAACATAATAAGTAAGATAAATAGCACAATCTTTCTAGCTATCCCAAAAATGGCCCTACTGCTTGCAAACTTAACACTCGGATTGATCCTAGCGTTAACCCACCCTATAATAAAATCTAAAACATTAGCAACTAAAATTAGTGTTAATATATAAATCAATTTGTAGCTATCATTTAATAGCCAGTATTGTAACCACCCTATAACATCCATTTATTTCACCTCACCATTTCCAACCATTCAATGCATCACACATTAATAGTTCATATATTTTTTTGTTGTTTTTATCCTTATCAGTAACGCCGGTGTTATTTCCACATTCATTGATAGATCCATTTCCAGTCGTATAATATTGAATCATAAAAGCATATAAGAAGTTACCACCATTCACATAACGCATAGTCTCGCCTAATGCGATCGATATTTCATTCACATAAGGTACCATAATTCCGCTTGTATTACCTAAACTAGGAGCAACAACCGTTCTTGAGTATTCTTTTGCTAGCGCAATGGTATTCACTCCACCTCTTGTACTGATATATTTCGCATACCCGATCCCATAATTATACTGCTGAAAAGTCGTCCATATATCAACGCCGTATTGTTTAGATGTCTCCAAACTTTCTTTAAAGTGTTTTACACCTTGAACAATACTTGCATAAGGATCTTTAATCGTATTCATCGGTAAACCTGCTGATTCAGAACTCTGCATCGGATCGCCACCTTCACCGCCACTTTCTACCATCATTAAAGCAAGTAACGGAATAACCGCCTGTGGTATCCCTTGTTTTTCACATTCAGCCCTCATCATAGGTTCATAACTTCTAACTTTCGCATTTACTTTCTCATTCAATTGAAACGTACCATCACCAGCCGGACAACTACCATTGATCGATCCTGTGTTATCATCAGTTGTTAACCAGTTGTAATTGTATGTGTTCACCATCTCGGTATCGTTAACAAAAACGCCTTCCCAGTTATGTATAGCTCTTGATTTATCGAAGGCACTTCCTGTATATATCTCCATATGAAGGTGATCCCCGGTAACATTACCTGCAGTACCAGTGTGACCTAACAATTCGCCTTGTTTCTTCTTTGTTCCAATTGACATGCTAGATGCATCATTGTCATGCCAAACCATATAAACAAGCTTCGTTTTACCAATCGGTGTATTAACCTCGTTATCCGTTGCCCATGCCACGCCCGCACCATCGCTACCCTTATGTATAAGTGTAACATCAGCAGGAGCATAATACGGCGCACGATACGTGCGTTGACCGGATTTTGTCATTTGGATATAGTCAATTGCCTTTGCATTCCCATGAGAGAAACTATCTCCTTCGCCTTGCGTAATATACATTACATCCATTGGGAATAATGAGTTTTGCAACCCATTACTCCCGTTGGCTTTTTGTCCGGCTTTCATTACAACGGTCTGTCATCCACGAAGAACTGGATGCCGTCCAAGGATGTAAATTGTTTCGGAGCGGTAGGGTTACCACTTGTTGCATCTAAGATAATTTTACCACTACTACGCACTTGAATACGATTTGTAGCACTTGGATTATCTTTGTTAACGCTCGCTACGGTTGTATAGAACATGTTTCGTATCGGTATAAATGGGAATCCAAGTGTACCAAGCTCCAAGTTCGGTTCTGATGTTGTATAAGCGTGTGTAACAACTCCACGTAAATATACATTACCTTTGTCATCTTTCGCATATTCCGGTTTAACATCGGAAGCGTAAGCAGTAACGCCTGCACTTAGCGGTAGATCCTGCCACACCAGAGCGGTGCTTTGTCCTCTTGTATAAGTATTTGTTTCTACCTTTGTAAAGTCAGTACTACCACATAAAGCAAAGAATACTTTACCTAACGATTTAACAACATGAGCCACAACCGGATAATAACGCCCATTGTATTCATAAAAAGAGAAACCTTCATTTTCATAAGTATAACTCGTTCCTTCAATACAAGGAGCCCATTTATTAATCATATCCGCTAATGATTGTCTATCAAAATCGTACGTAGCAACTGTTTCACCACTGAAATTAACAACGGTTAAAGAAGGTTGTCCAGATCCTCTACCTAAGTAAATATGATTATTTACAATTGTACAAGATTGTACTTTCTCGCCGTTTACAATTTCTCCGTTAAAATAAATTTTTCGGATCAATTGCGGTTGTAAGTCAACAAGCGACTGGAAGTCGTAAATATAAACACCTTCACAACGGTTTGCATCACCAAAGTGTGTGATAAGAAACTTGTTTTCCGGATCAGAACCTAATTTACTACCACCAAGAACGGTCATTTCCGGACTTAACGTCCCTTTTGTGTAATTAAATACAGCGAGTTTCATATCGTAAGTTGTGCGAACAAAGAAACACAATTCATCTTGTTCGTTATAAAAATACGGTAAACCTTCAGCATATGCACCAGTAGACTTATTGTACACTTTGTGGTCAATCTCTGTGTGTGTCAATTGACTGTAACGTGTGATAGTAACGGTCGTGCCACCGTTTATTTGTCTAGCGACATAATACTCTTTGTTTTTTGTGTTATAAGCGAAACCTTGAATAAAGTCCGCTTGTCCTTCTAAGGTGGTCGGAGTAGTTCCAACAATTTTTTGATAGTTCGCATAAAACGGCATTGTTTCATATAGTTGCACATCCATTCTCGCAAGTGCATTGGTAACTTCTTTTAATAAGTCACCGAGCATCTTTTGATTGATTAGTTCGGCAAGCGAACCGTCCGCAACCATATCATCTAGCTTTTTATCAATAGCGTTTTTAATCCCTTCGTTGATAATCCATTTATGAAATTCATTCCATATATTAATCAAATCATTCGTTAACAATCCGAGTTTATTCACATACTCGATCATGTTAACGACTTGCTCATACATATCTAAAGAACTATCAAACGCACTCGGTAAGTAACGTCGATATTTTTCTTGTGTAAAAGGCGGAATCATTCCTATTTCGTGCCAATTCGTGTTCATTTCAATTCCTCCTAAAAAACTAACATAAATAATTCAGCGTTCATTTCTTCATAGATATCACGATAATATCTTTGAAAAGTCGCTCTGTATTTTGTTAGCATTTCCGAATAAGTTTCATTGCCAACTTTCCCGACATAATGCATAACGGTATCTTCGTTTGTTTTGATATCACTGTTTAACGTATTGTTTCCAGTTTCTTTACCAATCGTTCCGCTTTCGCCTTCTGAATGGGTTGTATTATTTACATCTTCATGTGTAGTGGTTTTAGATCCACCTTCCATTTTCTGATTAGAGGTAGTATCTTCATTACCAGTATGGTTTAGTGTTCTATCACTTTTATTCGTTTCTTCATCAATATTACTTGCGTATTCAATAATGCCTTTTCCATCTTCCGTAGTGATTTGAAGTCGTGTATCTGGTGTGTCACTATTCAACTTTCTATCGAACGAATTTGTATTCTCTTTATCATCGAAACTATCTTTCTTATTGCCGGTTTTATCAACAGTTTCGTTTTTATCTGTGTCACTCGTTCCATCGCTTACTGTTTTGGAAGTTCCATCTTGTGAGAAGTTAGAATCTACCTTCGTATCTCTAACACTATCCATTGTATCGAGTCGATCTTTGGTATTCACGAGATTTCCGTTCTTGTCCATGATCGTATTCAAAAATGGTTCAAATTTGAGATTCTCAGATTCGAGCAATTTATTCCAGTACACCATATTGATATTGAGCCATGTTTCGAGTGCCAACTTAAAACGACCTATCGTTTCATATCCTATTTCTCTATTGTAAAATTCCATAATGAAAAGGCGTTCAAACTCTTTCTTCTTACTTTCATCGAAAAACGGATAAGAGAAGTCAAACAATCTTGTTCTTCCTCTCTCGATCTTTTCATTTAAAGATAGTCCGGTTTCATACTGGGAAAAGGAATCAATGTATCGTCTAAGTTCTATCGTATACAGTGCCATTGTCCGTCATCCTTCCCGTGTTTGTTTCGATTTGTTGTTGGAATTGATCGATGATGTCATGTCTGATTTTCACATTCACATCCAAATCATACAACATATTAATTCTCTCACATGCTTCTAATCTAGATTTTAACATTACATTCGCACTCGCACTAATTTGTTCATCGTTCGAATCCACTTCACTTGTAACCATTCTTTCCTTCTTTTCAAGATTTGCATTCTTAATCCCTAAGAACGTCATAACTTCATTCCATACAGCGTTCTTTTGTTGGTTCAAACGATCCACAACATAAGGAGCGTCCGTTTTGAATACTTTCATCTGATTAACATCTAAACTCTTATCATGAAGGATAACAGGAGCATTTCCCTCCACTTGATTATAAAAGTTTTTAATAGAAAGTTGTTGTTTCCCGTTCCCGTCTATTGCAATGGTAACAGGTGTTTTCTGTGCGTTCTGGTTAATTCGAATAATCTCTTTTAGTTCCGCCAGATCCCTTGCAAACATGGTAAGTGACGGTGTAGTTGGGATATGAAAATCATTATTATAAATCACAACGCCGTAGTTAGGATCATTCTTTGCTTCTTCCAATTCATCCGAATAATTAAAGATCTTAAAATTAATTCGTTCATCGTTCGGATTACTAGAATGAAATTCGCTAGGAAGATAATAACGGTCAATCATACCGCCAGTTGCTCCATTGCTTGCAAGGAAGTTATATGTTGGATGTTTATAAAAACCAACATACCCTTTTGTATGAATCGTAGATTCTAAAAATCTCGGATCGATACCATTGGGTAAGTTTTCCCATTCAAACAACTGAAAAGCGAGTGACTGCAAATAGATCCGGTAATGATCGAAATATCCATTCCCTTCTCTTACTTCCCACATGTTAGGATTTCCGTACATCATATTAAATCACCTCATTACTTAAAGAATAGTTGCCGATATCATCGGTATGCCATAACGTTATACCGTTATCGAAAACTTTTTTTAGATCACTTAAATCTTCGTTATTAAAACTACCATCAATATTACATAATTTTGTTTCTACATAATTCCAAGATTTACGAGTGTGAAAATTCGGCATTTTCACTTCGTTCTTTTTGTACCCATACGCATTGAAAAAGTCTTCTAATTTCTTTCTATACTCTGGTTTCAATGTCTTTTTAATGAACGTTACACCGTCATAACGATGTCCCATATCATAAGCGGTATTTGATCCTTGTTTTGTTATTTGAGCTGGGGTATTTGCAATATCTTTCTGTTTTGCTTCCAAGCCTTGCAATTGCAAGATCGTATTTCCAGTGCCTTGCGCAACGCCGATACCCATATTCACACCATTCAGCGAACGATCCATACCGTCCATTTGTCTTCCAACATTGCCAGTAACAGATCCGACATTGTTCATAAAACCATTAAATAGAATACTATCTTTTTGGTTTTGCAAACTATTTCGATTCCCTTGTAAGAAAGCTGCATACATATCATTAAGAATCGGAATGTCTTGAGGGTTATTGTTAATCAACGCATATTGATTATCTTGATGATTTGTCATATTCGCCTTATCGTTATACTTTTGAATGCCATATGATATTTTGTTACTAAGTCCCATCGAACCCTTTATATTCAACTTAATGTTAGGATCATAAATATATTCCAATTTATAATCTGTTCGATTACCTTTAAAATCATCAATTGTAAGTACGGTATATGGGTGCATATACAATTTACTTTCCTTATAACTCGGAAGGTTATCATATTTACCGCCAACGTCATATGTTTCTGTTTTGTATCGTTTCACGTCTTCTATATAAAGAAGATCATTTACTTTTTCACCTTCACCAATCCGTACTGGTGTTATTTTTTGATCTTTTTCGGTAAATGATATAACCCAAGTCGTTTCCCCTCCGCCACCTACAGTGAACGGACATCCAATGGAATCGGTCATATAAAGAGAAATAATATTTTTTTGCGCCGATTCAGTATCGTAAACCGTACTTAAAAACTTTTCTGGTGACGACATAGGGATATCATCTTCACCACTTAATATTTTAACTGGCTCACCATCCAACATAACCGGCAAAGCGTAATACGTTAAAGGTTGAGCTGTACCATTGTAAGTGGCAACCGTTTTATCCTTTTTACTACTATGCATATCTTTCGTGCATACCATAACGAGAAACTTAATTCCTTTATTCGGTACATAATGTTCAACGTGGACATCGTCATATTCTAGTCCGTAATTCAATCCCTCATCTACTGTGTTAACCACTGGTGTTCCATCTTCGTTCCAAAGTGGACAATGTTCTCTCACAACAAAAGAAGGTTTGAAATTCATATCGAACATCCAAGTCTGCATAACATCAAGTTGAAAATGAACATTCGTTCTGCCACCATTCACATACTCTAACTTTGTAATAAACGCATAAAACCATTTTGAGTTATACGCTTTGTTCTGAAACATAATATATTTCGCATTCCATAAGTTATCAATCGGTTCATCACAACGAATATATGGTTTTCCTTCAATCCGTTGAAAGTTCGCTTCGCTCATCGTATGAACGACCGGACGATTTAAAAACCAACTTGTTTGCGTTCCCTTATCATTATGCCATCTTGTATGAGCATAATCATGAGAGAACGGAACACCAGACAAAAGTCTGACATTCGTTCCCGAAACAGGCACAACTGCCATTGGTGTTCCCTCCCATCATTTGATGTGTTTTCTAAAGATCTTTAACGATTAAGCCGATTTCACCGTAACATGAGCATCGTCAGTATAATCTTTACCGTCTACAGTAGCTTTAAATGTAACTGTTAAGCTAGTAGCTGTTTCGCCAGACGCAACTGTTAATAAACCGCTTGTATTGATCGTTGTTCCGGCAATTCCGCCAGTAACTGTCCAAGATTGTGCGCTAGCTGTAGCTCCAATTACTTCACCAGTGAATTGTTTTGTAGCTCCTTTTGCAACGTCAACAAATTTAGGATCAATAATTGCTTTTACGCCATTACCTTTTTTAATCACAACTGCATTTTCTAATAATGAATAAGAAAGGATCTGCCACACGTGATAACTATAATTCCAGTACAAACCGTCACTATTACGAATAGATTCCATTTTTTGTAGTTTATCAAATACCATGAACCAGTTTTTATCAAGGATAACCGCTAATACGTTAGGATCTGCAAATCCATCCACTAATGTACGATTACCTAAGAAAGTAGCCTTATCCATATTAAAAGCACTAGCAAGCCCGTTTACATCTACCATAGATTGTGTTTCTGGAAGCATTAATACGTGAACATCTGATTCATCAGTTGTTGTATGAACGCCCGCTTTGTTAAAGAAACGACTTCCCATTGGTAGGGTAATACGAGTAAACACAGTACGCATCATTTCTAGTAATTCATAAGCATCTGCTTTTTTATCTGTTCCAGTTTGTTTTACTTCCACAACTTTCATATCTTCATCACGAACTGCTTTGTTCACAAGTTCGAGCATTAGACGATATTCGTCGACTTCCGCGGAATTATAAACAGCATTGATTACACTCGCAAGGAAGTTATCGAATGATCTGTAATCCGTAAACGCTTGTTGTAAGGAAGAATCTTGAATCGTTTGTTTATAAAATTGTTTACGTGGTTGTTGATGGAAGTATACTTTCGTATCTGGAACAACACGTTTAAATACTTCGCTCTCAGCGATTTCTGGATTGTACTCCTTCGCCTGCACCAAATCGACAAATATTTCTTCGATAATAGCGCCGTTCAATAGATCGCCACGTTTAAATTTAGCTAATGGGTTACGCATCATTTTCTTCTTAATAACTACTAATGAAATACGATCCACGAGTGCTGCAATAAATTCATTTTGAAGTGTTTGCAATTTATCTAACGCTCTACCAACTTCAATAATATTCGAGTTTGTTGCTTGTGGTACGATTGCTTGATATTGCGGAGTCGCTTCGTTCCAGATTGCATTTAAAATGTCAGCGCCGTTTAACGTCGTCATGCCTTCACGAGTCAACAGTTCACGGGCTTGTGTACCTGTTAATTTAGCCATTATTTGTACCTTCTTTCCATTCTATTAGTTTTCAAGATCGGAAATCGTTAGCGTTTTTGCTCGTTCTTCCGTTGCTTGTTTTTGTTTTTCTTCTTCTGTTTTCGTATGACTTGTTGGAATTTGGCGGAACAACTTACTATTCGCATCCAATAGATCCAAACGTTTTTTATCCAGATCCGTTACCTTTGTATTCAATTCCCCAACTTCACTAATCGTTGCGGAATAATCTTGTTTCATTTCAGTAAGAATTTCTGTTCTTCTAGAATGATCAAGTTCCGGATCTAGCAATTCATTCACCAATCCTTCATACTTATCGAATTCCATTGGCATTTTTATCATTCCTTTCTATCTCTTCTTACTCTATCTATTATAATAGAATAAGATCTTCCAAGAAACCTATATAATAGGAAGAAAGTGAAAAAGAAGAAGAAAATGGAAACTTTCCCTTTACATTCTGATACAATACATTTATAATAAAAAGTGTTGAGAGGTTAATTGATTCAAATAAAAATAAACGAAAATAAAACATTGCATTTTGTTTCAAAAGCGTTTATAATAAAAAGAGTCAATTAATTAAGTAACACTAGCAAGGCGGAAATCTGAAAGCCGTCAATTGCAAACGGAAAAGAGGGATACAATGAGAAAATACATGAAAAAGCAATTCGTACAAACAGAAATTCACGTTGCTGAAGTGGTTGAGGAAAACGGTTCATTAACCGTAAAAGCACTCGAGCCAATTAAACATCTTGGATCTGCATCTAAAGTAAGAGCGCAACAAATTGCAGAACGTATATATGGTAAAGGTGTAAAGGTTACGGATATCAAAAAAGAAGTAGAAAACAGAAAAATGTTATCTTCTATGTTCTATGAATTATCAGATCCGGACGATGGGAACGAACCAGATGCCGATGAAGAGGACGAAGACGAAGAGAACGACGCCTTCCAACCTTCAGAACCACAAACGTTATATTAACACCCAAACCCTCCCCCCCGGTTTTATGTTTTTGCTCGTAAAGGCTTCGCCTGTACGTAGGCAAAAACACAAGAGCAAAGAGGGAAGGGAAATGATATACTGGTTACTTGAGACGCGAATACAAGCCGAGGGAATTACGAAACAACTCGAAGGGCAAAGCCCGTTGTGGAGGATGACCGAGATTTTAATACAAAATACTTTCTGAAATGTTCATATAGTTGGTGAGGTGATAATAATGAAAAAAATTTATATCGCTGAGGGAATTGCGGAAAATGTGTATGGTGATGAAGGGGAAACGAAAGACATTGAAATCGACGGATTAGAAGTATTAGAAACTTTACTCCCATACACGAGGACAATAATTAACACAAAACCTAATAAAGTTAAAATAACAATAGAATTAATGAAATAGTTATTAGTAACTATGGAAGGAAAACCATTCAAACCCGTTAAGGTCAAGAACGTTAAAACCGAAAACAATATACTGGTGATTGCTGTATGCTGTTCATTGGAAGGACAACCAACTAAACCCGTAAAGGAAAAATATGTTAGTACCCGTGGAAGGAAAACCATTGTGAAAAAACCCGTGAAGACGAACACGTAAAAACTTGGGAGGATGGACAAAACCAAACCCACAATAGAAAAACCCGTCAAGGAAAAGACGTTAAAACCCGTGAACAAAACACGTAATGAAAAATTGAGTGGAAATGAAGAGAGAGCCACTTAAAACATTGGTGATACTTCAATTCAAGGAAAAGAAACTAAACCCGTCAAGGGAAGGGACGTTAAACCCTCCACAACAAATAAAATAACTAAAGGTTATTATCTGACATACTGGAAAGACAGTACATAAAAAATAAAACACTTGTCAATTTACTAAGGACGGAAAACCTTTAAAACCAAAAAAATAATAGATATTGAATGGAGGTGTACGGAAATACTCTCCTTCAAAACATCTATTTCCTTGACAGTGGGAAAGACCACAAAAACAACTAATTAAATGAAAAGAGGTGAAAGCCCCTTTTCTTTAAAAAGCTTTATTCTACATTTTATAACTTGTGGTTTCTGGTGATCCACAGTCTAGAAAACCAGATCTACTTTTTTACATAGCGGTACTTGTTCAATACATTTGCATATTTATTACTTAGATTCCTGTCATAGAATCTTTTTATCCTGCTCGGCTCACATATCCGGGTAGGACATTTTGGGCGAAAGCCCGCCAAACTAAACTTGTTATTCGAATCACAACTAGGGTTTACTCGTGTCCCTAAAATGAGCTACCTGTTCGGGGTGAGGAATGCCGACCTTATCCCGAAAATTTCTTTTAACGGCAGATGAAAGACAAACCCCTTTCACGTTGAATGGAGATTATGACTATTATTTGTTTACCCTAACGATCAAATAGCATATACATACTTAACCGGACACCTCCTGTCATGGTCTCCATTGAGCGTGAAAACGTTCTTGTAAAACAACAAAACACTTTAACTGGAAAAGAGGAAATAATATGATTAATAATGTAACTTTAGTAGGCAGAACAACAAAGGATTTTGATTTACGTTATACACCGGGTGGTACAACAGTTGGAACTGTTACTATTGCGGTTAACCGTACATACACAAATAAGACAAGTGGTGAGCGTGAGGCGGATTTCATTCAAGTTGTTGTATGGGGTAAACAAGCGGAAAACTTCGCTAATTATGTGAAAAAAGGTCATATGGTTGGCGTTATGGGATCTATCCAAACTCGTAATTTCGAAGGTCAAGATGGTAAACGCATTTATGTAACGGAAGTTGTTGCACATAACGTACAGTTTTTAGAGCAAAAGAAAGAAGTTGCGAATAAGCAATTAGCAGGGCAAAGTGCCTAGCTACACTGAAAACAAAACACCATTTGGAACAATTAAGAAAATAAAACCATCATTTGGTGATGATCCGTTCGCAAATACCGGACAACCTATAAATATATCGGATGATGATTTGCCGTTTTGATAAATAGAATATAAATTTCATAGGGATGCCGGTTTGTGGTGTCCCTTTTATTGTGGGGGGTAGAGGGATGGGGAAATTACACGTACAAGAACATTACCATTTAATGAAACAAATAAATGATTTATATAAAAGAAAAATAATAACAATTGATGAATTTAAAATCATTATGAATATATTAGATAGTAAAATGTAGGAGGTAGAGGGTGGTAAGCAAAAGGTTAAAACAGAGAGAAAGAAAATATATGTTGAAAAAGAAATTTGTTAAACAAATATTAAAACCTTTAACAAAGTTACTAAGTGTTACTCCGACAATGGATGGTAGAGATGGAAAAGAAAGATTTGGGAGGTAGAGGGATGGGATATAAATGCAGAAATTGTTCTCAACATGTTGGTTTTCATGCTATTTATAAAAAGATGATATGTCATAAATGTTATAGTGAATTTTTAAATGAAAAATTAACTGAAGAACAAATAGAAAAAATTATAAAAGAAAAAGAATTGGAAGTCGTCCGGGAAAATGGCATTTGTTACGTGAAGTATTCTTATTATATAGAGCACAGCGAGTCATACGAGAAAGCGATCGCTAGAAGAGAAAAATTCATTATCGAATTGAAGGAGGATAATAAAAGATTAGGAGAAGAGAATGAAAATATTGAAAATAATCTTCATAGGGTTCAAAACCATTTAAAACAAAAAGTTGAAGAAAATGGAGAGTTATCAAGAAAAACACAACATTATAAAGATTACATCGCTTGTCTTGTGAAAGAAAAAATAGAGTTAGAAGAAAAGAACGAAAAACTACTCGAATCATGCGATATTATTCGAAAATCTTTAAATGATATTAAAAAACAAAATGATAAATATGCGGAAATAAACAAAGAGTTATTACAACAAATAAAAAATAGAGATAACGTTATTGAAAATTTGACGGAATATTTAAAGGGGGATAAAAAATGAGCAAAATCATCATGTATACAAAAGATGATTGCCCGAATTGTATGAGGGCAAAAATGTTATTTCTGCATTGCCCGGTATATGTTGAGGTTGTTGAAAAGAACATAGATCGTAACGAAGAATACAAAAAGCAATTGGAATTCAATCACGGTAGTTATATAGTTCCTACATTTGTCTTTGGAAACGGACATGTAGAAAGAGGATTTAACGAAGGAAAAATCATGGAGGTATTAGGATTATGATCATTAAAGAGTTATTAGAAATTCAAAGAAATGTAGATGGTGTTATCGCTGAAAAGATTAAAATGAATTTTGGGGATACTTTAGAAATGCGAAAGATCGCTTTTAAAGTAGAACTTGGAGAACTTGCAAACGAGATCGGCAGTTTCAAATATTGGAAAGAGTCCCATGTGATCGATAAAACATTGGTATTAGATGAATGGGCTGATTGTTTGGCGTTTTTACTTAGTATTACAAACCAAACAATGATTACTGGAGATATCGAATTTTACCCAGTTGGAAAAACCTCTACCATGACAGATAATGAGGTTGGTTATTGGATTAATGATAATATCGTAAAACTATTAATGAATAAACTAGATTATTATAACGGTGGTTTAAACGGAGCTTTCAAAACACTTTATGAAATTGGTTTGTTATGTGGATACACAATAGAAGAAATGGAAGATGCATATAAAAAGAAAAGCGAAGTTAATATTCAACGCGCGAAAGAGGGATATTAAATGCCAAAAACAAAAGATGGGATTTATCATAATTTGATAGAGTCAGAATACATTGTCGAGTTTGACAATGTATTTTTGTTCTTCTCGAGTATGATATACAAAAATAAATTTATAAATGGGTATCAATTACATAGAGAGAAATTCATACCAAAAGCAAGAAAACTTTTATTAGATTACAAAAGTAACTTGAATTTCTTATCAGATATGGTATACTATTCACAGATAGAAAAACGTGGTTACTTCGTACGTGTTAAAAGTGTCAATCTTAAATGGAACGAATTACAAAGGTACGCTTATAGCAGGATGAACGACACTGTCATTCCAGTATGGGAGGAAACCACAAGAAACAACTTGAGAAGACTACAAAGAAATTACAGGTAGAAAGTAGTGGGGGAACATGGCAGGCAATAACTTATTCGGTAAACAGGCGCAAAAAACATTCAATGAAATGAAAAAGAAAGCGCAAAGAAAAAGAAGTAACATCAAAAACAGATATGGGATCGATCTTTCCGGAGAAATACAGATCCCTTCCTCTATCGATGAATTTGAAAGTAGATCGGATTATTTTAAATGGAAGAAACAAATTAATTCGTTTACAGATCGTAAGAATCCTGAATATCGTTACATTCAAAATAAACACGGTCTCGTTATTACACAAAAGCAATTCAATGAGTTAAAACAAGGTACAGCGGAGCATAGAAGAAAAGCGTTCGAACAAGCAGAATCTATGAAAGATCTTCCTTATATAGAGGATGGAAAGGTTCTCGAAACACTAGGGGAACGAGCTGAAAAAACTTCCATTGGCGAGGCGATGGGGATCACCATGCCAAAACAATTCGATCGGGAAGCATTTGAAAAAATAAAAGATCCAAGGACGATCGGTGCGAAAATAGAAGCAAACGAAAAAAGAAAAGATCCAGATTTTTATGACGAACGGATGATACAAATGCAAAAAAATTATATCGAATTGATGTTTTTTGTATTGAATCAAGATGATCCAGAACAATTAAAAACACTAGAGATCGTACAAAACATGAATCCAGATGACTTTAATAATATGTATCATTCTAACTTGGAAGCATTAGCATTTGAAATGTACCCATCTCCAAAGAAACATGCAGAAGACGGGAAAATTCCTAGCCCTGCTAAAATGCTGCAGGCTATCGAGGATTACGAAAAACTAAAGGTAGATAGAGATTCTCTTGAAAATAAATTAGGCAATTTTTGAATTAAAGATTAATAGAGGTGTAAACAGTGGCGAAAATGTTTAGTTGTGATTTTGAATGTACAACAAGTGTAACAAGTGATAAAGAGACAAGAGTTTGGGCATGGTGTGCAATGGAGATAGACGGCAAATTTGACAATTATATAATTGGAAAAGATATCGAAAGTTTCATGTCATGGGTAGAGAAAGAACGTCCCGAAGCATATTTTCATAATTTGCGTTATGATGCAACGTTTATATTATCCCATTTAGGGCAAAATGGGTTCACATTTTCCAAAGAAAGCGAAGATAATACATACAACGCTTTCGTCAATTCATCGCAAGTTATGTACAGTTTAGATATTACATTTAAAAGTAGAGGTAAAAATACACGTAAAACAGCACGTTTTAGAGGATCTGAAAAGAAACTACCTATGAGTGTAAAAGCGATAGCCGAGGCTTTCAATTTAGGGTATAGCAAAGGCGAAATAGATTACCACAAAGAAAGACCTGTAGGTTATGAAATGGACGAAAATGAAAAAGATTATATCATTAGAGATGTTAGGATCGTAGCCGAAGCGATCTATCAACAAGTTGTAGTTAATGGATTGGATAGAATGACAATCGGTGGTGATGCTCTTAATTCATTTAAAGATTCATTGTTAGAAAGAAATGATTGCTATTACATTAAGGCTAGAGGAATAAACAAAAAGACAGGTAATGTTAAGAGCGGAACAAACGAAAAAGCTTTTAGAAAGTTCTTCCCTCTTTTAGACATAGAGAAAGTAGACAAGCGTATTCGCAAAGCGTACAAAGGAGGATATACCTACGTAAACAAGATATATGAGGGTGAAACAATTCCCACTGGTAGGGTTTACGATGTAAATTCACTATATAGCTTTGTCATGCACGATCGTATGTTACCGTGGGGTGTTCCTATGGAATTTAAAGGGGAATACAAAAAGGATGAAAATTACCCTTTATGGATCGGAGAGGTATCTTTTGCTTTTAAACTGAACGAAGGATACTTGCCTATCATCCAAGCAAAAGGAAAAAACAGATTTGCTGATAATGTTTATTTAGAATCATCCGATGATGAGGTCATCACTATGACGGTAACTAGTGTAGACTGGGAGTTGTATAAAAAACATTATCATATTTACGATGATACATACCATGGCGGTTTTAAATTTAAATCTAGGAATGATCTATTCAAAACATACATTGACACGTGGGTGAACCGCAAAAGACAAGCGAAAAGTGATAAAAATTGGAGCTTATATACAATTTGTAAATATATGTTGAATGCCTTGTATGGTAAATTTTCTACGAATCCAGAGAACAAAAACAAGATACCGGAAGTTGTTTATGGCGTTGTCACTTATAAAGATGATGATACAGAAATAGGGAAGCCTGTATATACAGCGTTAGGTGTTTTTGTTACTGCTTATGCAAGGGAAATCACAATAAATGCTTGCCAGTCCGTAGGAAACCTTTTTATATACTCCGATACAGATTCACTACACGTTTTAGGAGATGAAGAACCACAAGCATTGAAAGGTAGAGTTCATAAAGATGAATTAGGATTTTGGGATCACGAAGCGACGTTCGTTAGAGGTAAGTATTTAAGACAGAAGACATATGCATATGAAATACCAGGGAAATGGATCGAATGTTATGAAGATGGTAATCTGTTTAGCAAGTTAGTTGAATGCCCAATAGAAGAACATACACACGGAATTCTTAAAATTGTTTGTGCAGGAATGACAGAAAACATCAAAAAACACATTACTTTCGATAAGTTTAATTATAGTTTCGAATGGAGAGGCGACGCAAAAAAAGGAATTGCAGGTAAAGTACAACCATTAAATATTAAAGGCGGACAGATCCTTGTTGATGTTCCTTTTAGAATACAAAGACCTGTTTACGTAAATAAGAAAAGTCTAATGATAGATTGGAGTAAAGTTGGATGATTATTAAATCGGATATTAACGAAATTGAGGAAAATACATTGTGGTTAGTTGTGGATGTTAAGAGTGTACATGTTTTCGGAGCTTATACAACGAAACAAAAAGCAATTAACGCTTGCGTAAACTTAAATGAAGTGGGAAGATATTATGTACAAAGAACGGAGGTTATGTAAATGGATTTATTACAAAAAACATACGATTTCAAAGGAAAGATAGTGGGTTCTATTGTCGAGAATCCGCACAAAGCTTTATTGAATGACGTTGAATTTACACAAGGGCAGTATGATAACATTTATGGTTCTAGTTTAAAATTGAATTTACCAGTTAGTATAGGGATTTCGTTTTACTTTATGATTGATATCCCTAAAGAAAAGATCAAAAGAGTTGATATTATATTTACAGCGAAAGCTAGTGATAAATATGTATTGATGAGATGTAATGAAGAAGCGAAATACCAATCAAAGCCAGAGTTTGTACAACCAATACTTAATGTTCCGATAGCGAATATTAACACACAAGGTCAGTTATTCTTTAAATGCTATGGTAATAAAAACATAGATTTCGAAATATACGGTGTTAAAGTGAATGTTTACTACGATAACGATGCAAACAATAGATATAGTGGTAATCTAACACATATGGATGGTGCTAATACTGTAAATGTATTGATAGACGGAAAAACATATGACGAATTACAAGAATTACTTAGTACGATGCACGACAAAGATGTACAATATTGTACGTTTGCAAAAATGCCAGTAGAAAGGGATGTTGAATAATGAAAGAAAAAACTTATACAATCGTCGCTAATGTTAGATATCAGAATGGTGATATTGATAGACATCATTATGAAGGTTGGACAAAAGAAGAATTCGAAATATGGTATGGTAATTTAATAGGGGAAATAGTTACCATAAGTATGGTCGAAGAAATAGAATAAATTGACAGTAGGTGTGATGTCTGATACAATTATTTTTGTAAGATATTACACCTTCTATATTGTATTTTGTATGGATAATTCCACATTAATTTGTGCCATACAAAAGAGGTGCATGAATAACACTTGCAATACAGGTGATAATAATTTTACATCTTTTCTAGACACTTAGTAGAAGTCCGTTAAGGTAACTTCGAAAGGTGTCTTATTTATTTATATTATTTACCAGACAATTATGTTAATAAATTGATAATCCACATACCCCTATAGGGTACACTATATCTCTCGGC
>Ga0256790_1000189_pt1 | contig 21245 bp, 21 predicted proteins | sample MC6MC0941MT_FD_190206 | JGI IMG/M metagenome (GOLD analysis project Ga0256790, IMG submission 190206) | Metatranscriptome of enriched soil aggregate microbial communities from Iowa State University, Ames, United States - MC6-MC0941-MT... | ecosystem: Environmental > Terrestrial > Soil >... | reverse complement strand
GTCCGTCAGCAGGGTCGAATCGGTGATGTTGTTGGGGTGCAGATGAGTCCAGGCGATGCCGCTGGCCTCGATGTAGCTCTCCAGCAAGTCGTGCCACGTGTAGTGCGGAACCAGGTCTCGGCCAGAGCTGAAGACACCCGAGTGCACAATGTGTGTTACGCCAGCATCGACTGCGGCATCCACGAATGTCTTTCCCTGGAAGAGCATTTCCGCCGTGTAGGTGGTCAGCAGGAAGACCCTGTCCACGCCCGCCAGCGCTTCGGCAAAGGTCGTTGGATCGTTGAGGTCGAAGACCACAGCGTCACGACCCTCTGCTTTCCAACGCTCCGCTTCTCTGGGGAGATGGGACGCCAAACGGACAGAAAGGCTCCCAGGATCGTTATCGAGTTCGCGAACCAAGTTGGATCCGATACGGCCAGATGCGCCAACGATGAGTGCAGTAATCATGAGTAGTCCTATTTGCAACGGAGCATATGCCGGCTGACATATGGCACTTCGAGCCAATTTTGGCACGTCATGCCATTTGCCCGGTGTGAAGGGCGGGACCGGCTGGTCAAATGCTTTCTCTGACACCTTGCAGCTGCGCCATTTGAACTACTGGTTGATCGACTACCACCGCGCGGCGTGCGGCGAATCGTGGGGATGACGTGGGGGTCTCTGTCCCGCAAACTGTCTAACGGCCGCTCACAGCCCCTCTTTTGGCGAGAGCTTGAGGTTAGGCAATCTTCGGGGCCGGCCGTCGTATCCAACAGTCGCAGAGTGGCTCGGCTGTGCACAACAGCACCTGCCCGCCTGCGTGCAGCATTCTCAGTTGCGACTACGCGCGATGTCTGCTTCCGTCCAGGAGAGCGCGCGGCTTGAGTTGGCAGGTTGCGCGCACGGAAGCGTCTGCCAAGTAAAGGGCTGCGGCGATGGAGCATCTGCTGCCTGCACCGAGCAGCATCCTCCTGCGGCCTCAGTGACGTGGTTGGATTGTTCTAACCGCCCTACCCAAACAGCGGCCATGTCCTGAGCCCAGGCAACTGTCCAGCGCGAATGACTGGCGTCATCTGTGCACTGCTGAACAGAGGATGGCGCCTGGTCGATCTCACACGGATCGTCAGTCCTGCTCCAGATGTCACGAACTGGCGTCCCCCGGCGTCCTTGCCACTAAGTGAGGCGACTTCGCGCCTGCTAGCGTCGAAATAAGGAAACCGCAGAATGACTCGATCAAACTGGTTCGTCGCCTCTCCCGAAGGCGCTAAAGCATTGGGACAACTACACCACTTCGTGACCACCGGCACGTCTCTACCAGCCAAGCTCGTCCACATGGTGTTCTTGCGGGTATCACAACTGAACGGGTGCGCCCATTGCATCGACATCCACACCCGCGATCTGATCAAGGAAGGCATGCCGTTCGACACAGTCGCTCTCCTGCCGGTCTGGCATGAGGCGGCCTATCTCTTCTCGATGCAAGAGCGTGCTGCATTGGCTTGGGCCGAGGAGGTAACGCTAGTCAGTGAGACGCATGCTTCTGACGAGGCCTATGAGGCCGTCGGTGCTGTATTCGGTGAGAAAGACGTCGTCGACCTGACCCTCGCCATTGCTGCCATGAACGCGATCAATCGAATGGGTGTCAGCTTCAGGCTGAAGCCAAGGGCCAAGCCCTCTTCCAGCTAGTGGCCGCTGGCGTGCCAGAGATCGCTCTGGCACGCCAGTCCGACGCAGCCGGGCAGGGATACGCTATCGATCAATGGGCCAGAAAGCTCCACGCTTCAGCTGCCAACGGACGTCCGCCTCCGGCCAGGACCAGTCGTCGCAAAACCAAGCCGAAGGCGAGCACCCGCTGCCTGCGGATATGCTTGCACATCCGTCCTGCGCGCCGCCGAAAACCCGGAGGTTGGCTCAACCCTCTTGAGATCGGCGCACCGACCGCCAGCGCCGGCGGGGGCCGGGACGGAAAGATGCCGCCCGAGTAGCGGCGTTACCTAGTGACCGGCGGGAAGTTGTGAGCTCCTCGCGTCTTTCGCCACTGGATCCACGCGATCGCGGCAAGGAAGAAAACACTGCAGAGGTAACTACCTTCCGGCCCTTGAGCGCCACCGGTGAGGGTGTCCAGCCCTTGCGGGCGCAGCGCCACCAGCAGTGCCGGCAAGTGCGCGTCCATGCCGGTGACGGGCAGCTCGAAGCCGGTCGCGAGCAACCAGTTCCACCCCGTGTGCCAGCCCATTACGCCCCAGATATTGCCGGTCCGCAGCGCCCAGGCGCTGGCGAATATTGAGAACAGTAACGTGCTGAGCATGACCAGGGGCGGCCGGTGCGGACTGAAATGCAGGAAACAGAAAACGAGCGACACCAGAAGCACTGCCACCGCGACATTGGTCTTGCGCGCCACCGCCGACAGCATCCAACCGCGGAAGATGACTTCTTCCACGCTCGCCTGGAACATGAAACTCAACAGCAGCAGAGCGATGTGCAGCAGACTCACGGGCGAGCGCCAGGCGTGCCCCAAGCCCGCCGACTGCATGCCGCCAGCCATCCAGATCGCGACAACAACGAGCGCGATCGTGCCGAATCCAAGGGCCGTTCCACACAGGAAGGTTTTCAGCGGCGCCGGACCGGTGAGCCCGATACTCGCCAGCGACCGCCTTTCGACGAATCGTACCCAGGCCAGCACGGTTGCCAGCGTTGGCGCGAAGCCGATCCATAGCAGCGCATGCAAGCCCGCGAGCCCGATCGGATCGCCGCGCGGCGTCGACCAATGCTGCGACTGCATCCACCCGTCCAGCGCGATCACCGGTACCGCGTTGAACAGGATCATCAGGATCGGCGTCAGCCAGACCCAGGGCAGCCGCGGGCCGGATCGGGCGAGTACAGGGCAACGGGGGTCATGCGGGGCTCGAGGTGGAAGTGATCGCCACTGCAAGTTGCCATCCGCGCGGGGGGCGTGGCAATCCGTTTGCGACCAAGCCACAGACACCGCCGATCAATCACCCGGATCGCCGATGAAAGCGGGCATTACCGGCGGTCGGGGCCTCCGCCCTCCGCCGAATGTCCGCTTCCGGCCAGAAGCGGACGTTTTCGGTCAAGCCAGGGTTCGAGCGCGCGGCCGCCTGCACCGTTCCTCGAGCAATCACACAAGCAACCTGGACCAGCGATCTCCAAACAGCGAGATTGCAAGTCCGGCCAGCATGACCAGCGCGCCTGCAAGCTTGATGAGGGAGACGGGACGATGGGCAGAACCCATCAATGCGAAATGGTCGATGGCCAACGAAGACAGCAGCTGCCCGGCGATCACCAGCCCCACCAGGGCGGCCATGCCGATACGGGGCACCAGGATGACGTTGCTGAGCAGCGCAAATGCGCCCATCACTCCGCCCAGCAACACCCAGGCCGGCTGCGCCGGGATGCCTGCAAGCAGGCCGAGGGTGTTGCCCCGTACGAGACCGACGAGAGTGAGCGACAACAGCCCCACCATGAAGGAGAAGATGGCGGCTGCAACAGGATCGCCGCCCAGGCCCTTTGCCAACTGACCATTGAACGTGGTCTGCAATGTGACGGCCATTCCCGCAACCATTGCCAGTGGAAAGGCCCAGGCACCGAAGCTGTTCATGTTTACTCTCAGTGATTGGTTAGAACGGGGAAGGAAGTGCCGAACACGTCCGGCGTGTAGCCGGCAGCCGAGAACAGGTGCGCGCAGGATTCGTCCACCGCAGCGCGCAACTTGCCCATGTCCAGGCCGCACATTTCGCCGCCCCGCTTCAGCACCCGGCCGCCGACCATCACGGTGTCGATGTTGCTGCGCTCCGCCGCATGCACCACTGTTCCGAACGCATTGTTGGACGGATACAGGTTGATGTCGCCGGTGCGGAACAGCACGATGTCGGCCTGCTTGCCCGGCGTCAGGCTGCCAATCCTGTCCTGCAGCCCTGCGCAGGCCGCGCCATCAAGCGTGGCGGCTTCAAGCAGGCGGTGGGAATTGAGCGGATCCTGTGGGGTGCCGGCACTACGCGGGGGACGTGCATTGACGCGCAGCACGCGCTCCAGGTAATAGGCCACGCGCATTTCCATGAACATGTCGCCGCTGTAGGACGTCTCGTTGTCAACGCTGAAGCCGGGTCGCAGCCCGTGCCGAACCGCCGCATCCCAGGCGAACATGCCATCCTCGATACCGTAGTGGGCATCCGAGCGCGGGCAGACATTGATGTGCACACCGGCATCGCGAAGGATCTCCCAGCCCTCATCCTTCAGGCAGGTGCAGTGGTTGAAGATGTTGTCCGGGCCCAGCAGCCCTTGCGCATGCAACTGAGGGAGCTGGGCGCCCATCTGTTCACCGAAGAACTCGGTGACGATCGGGATACCCAGGCGGCGTGCTTCGGCCCAGAGCTCCGGCTCGATGTTGGCCATGGTCGCCAATGTGACCAGGTCGTTGGCCGGGTCCTTGAAGTACTTTTCCTGCAGGCGGGCGAGGTTTCCCGGCCAATGCGCGCGGTCCCAAGTGCCGGACACGGGAGCGCCTGATGCATGCAGCGCACGGATGCCGGCATCGAGCAGAGCTTCAACCGATGCATCGGAGTGCGCGGCTGTGCGGCTGTTGTGGGAGTTGTCGATGACCGTAGTGATGCCAGCATCAATTGCGCCCAGCGCGGACAGCAAGGTGCCGACATACATGTCCTGCGGACGGTAATGCTTGGCGAACGAGAAATGCGTGGCGTTGGAGTAGTGCTCCAAGGTCTCGGCGTTGGAGTTGATCCGGCGCAGCTGACCCTCCCAGGCGTGGCGGTGGGAGTCCACCATGCCCGGGATGGCGATCATGTCCTTGGCATCGATGACGAACGCGTCCTCGGCGCTGAGGTTCTCGCCAACGGCAGTGATGGTCCGACCGGAGACCAGGATGTCGCCCTTCACGAGGTTGCCCACAGCCGGGTCCATGCTGATGATGGTTGCGCCACGGATGAGCGTCTTTTCGGCCGCTGCGGTTGTCGGTTGCTGAAGAATGTCTCGCGGGAGGGTGCTCATTGGGGCAAGGTCGATTTCTGGAATGGCGTGAACTCTATGCCCCGCTGACCCTGCGAAAAATCCATGCTCTTCGTTTTTATTATTCGTAGAACGCGCATAATCAGGATCGAGGTGACCGTCAACTGTAGGGTGGAAGCGAAATGGATCGGATTCTGGCGATGCAGGCGTACGTGCGGGTGGTAGAAGCGAAGAGCTTTGTGCGTGCCGCCGAGGCTCTCTCCATGCCCCCCTCCACCGTCACGGGCTTGATCAAGGGCTTGGAAAAGCACCTGCGCGTCCGCCTGCTCAACCGGACCACGCGCAGCGTCAGCCCCACTTCGGAAGGCGAGCGCTACTACCTGCAGTGCCGCGAGATCCTCAACCAGATCGAACAGGCGGAAACCGGCCTGAAGTCGTCGCCACAGGGCCTGCGGGGGCGGTTGAGGATCGACATGCCAGGCGGCCTCGCGCACTCGATACTCCTCCCGAACCTGGACAGCTTTCGCCGTCAGTATCCCGGGGTCCATCTGATGATCGGCGTGGGTGACCGGCCGGTCGACCTCGTCCAGGAGGGTGTGGACTGCGTGATCCGGACCGGGCCGCTGGAAGACTCCAGCCTCGTAGCCCGGCCGCTGGGGAACTTCCGCTGGATCACCTGCGCCGCACCAAGCTATCTGGAGGTGTATGGCGTCCCACAATCACTTGAAGACCTCGCCGGGCACCGCGCAGTCCACCATTTTTCCTCTGGTTCGAGGGGCGGTGGCAGCCTGCTCTTCTCAGCTGATGGGAAGAGACAGGTAGTACCAGTGGAGGGCTCGGTCGCCGTCAATGAGACCGAGCTGTACATCAAGCTGTGCATGAAGGGATACGGCCTGGCACAGTTGCAAGGCGTACTGGTCGAGAAGCAGTTGCAGGATGGCAGCCTGGTTGAGGTGCTTCAGCGGTGGCGTCCGCCGTCGGTGCCGGTTTCGATCCTTTACCCGCACCACCGTTATGGATCGCCCATCGTCCAAGCATTCATAGCATGGGCTGCAGAGCTTTTCTCCGCCAAGAGCGAGAAAGCATAGATCGCGAAGTCAGCCGTCGCGTCCAGAGATTCCGAGGCGGTGTCGAGCATCTATCTCTCGGGTGGACTGCTAGAGATAGCGTATCCCTCAGACAGATGCCTCCCGGAAGCCGCCGGGCAAGGTGTCCGCTTCCGGCCAGAAGCGGACAGCGACATGCGCCCTAGGCTGCTTCCGGCATTCGTCCCGGTTCGGCAGCTTCGTCGATGGGAACGTGGTGAGCGAGCGCCTCGCGGAGCAAGCACCCGAAGAGAGGCCTCATCCCGGTGCCGCTCCGCTCTGCATTGGCGCGATTACATGCCCAGGTCAGACAACCCCGGGTGATCATCCGGTCGACGCCCCAACGGCCAATGGAACTTGCGGTCGCTTTCCTTGATCGGCATGTCGTTGATGCACGAGAAGCGCCGCTCCATCAAGCCATCGGAAGAAAACTCCCAGTTCTCGTTTCCATACGAGCGGTACCAGTTTCCTGAATCGTCACGCCATTCATAGGCGTAGCGCACAGCGATACGATTTTCGGTAAAGGCCCAAAGTTCCTTGATCAAGCGGTACTCAAGCTCTTTCTTCCACTTGCGGGCCAGGAACTGCCGGGCCTCTTCCCGGCCTTGCGTGAATTCGGCGCGGTTCCGCCACTGGGTGTCGAGCGAGTAGGCAAGAGATACCTTGTCTGCATCGCGGGAGTTCCAACCATCTTCGGCAAGTCGTACTTTTTCGATGGCCAATTCGCGGGTGAAGGGGGGAAGCGGCGGGCGAGTTTGAGGGTTGGACATGGCAAAGCCTCCAATCAAAGTGGATACATCATTGGTTTCAGATTGCGGTGGAGCGTGCGCCCGCTAGCGGCGGGCCTGTTTCAGCAACAACTGTGCGACATCCCTTGCGTTGTCTGCTGCTTGGTAATCACCCATCACGCGCGACACGGTGATGGCACCTTCCATCAGAATCAGCAGCTGGCGTGCCAGTGTGTCCGACTGTTCGATCCCGAGCTGCCCGGTAAGTTCAAGCGTGTAATCGAGCAACTTCTGCTTGTGATGACTGGCGATCCTGCGAATAGGATCCTCAGGATCCCCAACCTCGCCGGCCGTGTTGATGAACGCACAGCCGCGGTACCCCTCGGACTTGAACCAACCCGTGAGCACTGTGAACATGCGTAGGATTCGCGCCTCGGGGCCATCGGACTTGTCACATTCCTTCTGGAACCAGGCCAGCCAACGCACGTCGCGTGCGTTCAGCGCCGCAGCAGCAACCTCGTCTTTGTTCTCGAAGTGGCGATAGATACTTTTCCGCGCCACACCCGAGGTCTTCACTAGAAGGTCCATGCCGGTGGCATGTATCCCGTTCTGGTAGATCAGCGTCTCGGCCGTCGCGAGGATCTTCTGCTTGGTGTCGGTCGTCTGGTTTTCCATGGAGCGAAGGTAGAACGATCGTTCTCCATTGTCAACCAAGATGTGCAGGGGGCCGGGCTCACGATGTCTGGTTGGAGGACAAGTGAGTGGCAGGGCTGCGGGACCGCACCGGAGTCCGCCTCATGTTGAGTGTCGTGCCGGATCGCGCCATGGCGGATGTCCGCTTTCGGCCAGAAGCGGACATCGACCAACGCCTGAACTACGCCGCGCCACCAAGCGGCTTCGGCTTGAATGAATTGTTAGATGCCGTCACCTGTTCCCTCCGTGACGGCCGCTTTGGGGAGGGGCTTGAACAGGTTCGCAAAGGTAATCAACGCCGCAAGGGTACTGACGAGCACTTGCTTAGGCGCGCAGCCTGGTGGGAACAGGACCGGTTGGACTTCATTTGCCGCATTGAGCGCATGTTTCATCATCATTGGCTCAATGTAGGTATCAACTATCTGTTGGGTAATGCGAAAATCTCCCCACTCATGCGCGCATTTGTTGCGCAGCTTGTTGAGAAGGCGAATATCCTGGTACAGCTGCTTTGGGATCATTCCAACGCAGTAAGCCAGATCAACCTTTGACGCGAATGAGCTGAACGATCTCGTTAATAGGCGAGAGCGTGCGTCGGAGTTTCCATGGCTGAACAGCTGTTCCAACCGGCTTGCGAAGACGCTATCCAGGATCGCAATTGCCACCAAGACCGCACCCCGATCAGACTCGCGGCGCAAGACTGCAAGCGCTTCTTCAATAGTCTTAGGGTCGAGGCCATCGATGACGGATAGGTCGCGAACGGTCATTAGCATCCAACGCCTGAATTAAGCCGCGCCGCGCCGCAGGACGGCATCGGCTTGAATGAATTGTTAGGCAGCAGTGCAAAGCACATGCGTCTTATAGATGGCATGCTGCCTTTCAGCGCCTGCTGCAAAGTGGGGTAGTTCAGCCAACAAGCGATCCACGAGAGGGGCTGGTTCTGGTAGAGGCCGAAACCCGATGCCCTCCCAAGCCCGCATGCTTGAAGGCGCCATAGCCTGAAGCTGGAACTCCAATGAAGTGAGGTTTGCGAAGTATGGCTCTGGCAGATAGCTACGAGGTATGGATACGTAGCTCGCCCCACAGTGCTTACGAATAAAGGCGTTTCTCAACTTCTTTGCCGCGTCCGCATCTGAGGCGGACTGCTCGCGAGCTGCAGCCGGGTTATCAAGCTTCTTGCAGTAACGCCACATACGGCCGGTGCAATACGCTTGCGTGAACTTGTGGCTGCGACCTTCGCTGCCGGTCGCGTGCTTGCTGTAAATCCTAGTGCGGAATCCCTCGGTGGCTTTTGGTGTGCTACCGATGTACCGGATTTGTCTTTCATGATCCCAAAGAGCGTAGATACCGAACTCTTCTGGGAGATCTGCGAGATTGATTGGCTCGGATCGTGTCAGTCTTTCAAAAAATACTCGGCTGTCCACCATTTCCCCCTGCTGCCTAACTATCTAGAAGCCGGATCCCTGGGTCCGGCGATACGACTTATCCACAGCCCACCATATGGAGGGCTATCCCCTTGATAAAGCGCGATCTTAGGCATGCTGGGTCCGGCTAGCAAGCCGATGCATAGCCGGACCCAGCGAGCAGACCAGTCCGCATATCAAGAGCAGTGGACAGGCAATGATGGATGTCCGCTTTGGGTCAGTTGCTACCGTGTCGAGCCCATAACTGCTTCAGGCAAGCTGCGGAAGTTCAACTTCGAAGTTAAGCCGACTCGCAGAGCGAGTTCGGCTTAAATAAATATCTACATCGACTCGATGCGCTCTTCGAGTGCTCTGTAAAGTTCAATATACCCACAGAACCAAGAACCCTTATTCTGCTGTTCGTAGATATAGCGCCACCGCTCGAAAGCATACGAGGACTTATCTAATAGGAAGCGCGCATCCCAGCAAATATCGATGTTTAGATTATTTTTTGCTGCATCACTTATGGCTAGATGTGATTGAGATCCCTCCACCTGCTTCCTGATGTGATTCTGGATGAATTCCTTTGTCTGATCGCCAAGTTGATCGAACAGCACAACAAGGTTGTGCCCCCTAGGCGGGGCGCCGCTCTCAAGCGCATGGAGATGCTTAAGCTTCAGCTCGAGGGTCAATCCGGCATTGACAACAAACGCGTGGAGGTAATCATGGTCTGCGCTATTTGGGTCGGCACCCGGCATAAACAGCGCCATGTTTCCGTCCTGTAGTTTGACTACGAACGGGAAGGTCGAAAAATCACTGGAATCTTCACCCACCAATTTTTCAGCCAGTAGAACGGTGGCTTTGTGGAACTTCTCAACTAACAGCTTCTGCTTATCCTGTGCCACGATGTTCCTCGATTGTATGAGCTGATTTGACTCTGGAATTAATCCAGCTCGCGAAGCCAATTCGCCTTGAATGAGCCGCTAGACTTTTGCTTGACCACAAAGCTCACCTTCGGCCAGAAGCAGAACCACTGGGCCGCCTGCGTTAAGCTGCATCGTGAAGCCGGTTAGGCTTGAGTGAGCCGCTTTCCCGCACCTCAGAAAAGAAGCTGCGCTCGTAGATTTGTGCGGCTAACGTCGTGATTTTGCACAAACACTTCTTCTTCGGTTTGCTGTGTGACGTTCCGATACGACTCGTGACCGAGACCATAGCGGTCTGCCCAAGTGATCTCATCTCCCAACTCTAAAGACCATTCGGACAAGAGTTCGATGATGGTAAAGCCACCATCCTCAGTAGCTATTGCCACCATCCCACGCTGGCGATTGATAGCAGCCACTTTTCCTCGACTGCGCATAGATTTCTCCCGAGGCCGCAAAGAGGGCTTGGCTTGAGCGAATTATCATGTGGCAAAAAAATGAGATAGGAGATAGTGAGTCTTCGTTCAACACAACTCGATTTTAGGGCGGCTGGGTCCGGCTAACAAGCCAGGTTATAACACACCCAGCAGTACGCTCGGCGGCCGCGCCAATGGCCGCTATGGATCGGAAGCAAGCACTGCCACGGTCCCAACGAACCCGCCACAGCAGGGCGTCCGCTTTGGGTCGAAAGCTACCCCTCCCCGATGATCATCTAGTTACCTGCCCCTCTGATGTCCGCTTTCGGCCAGAAGCGGACGTTCAAAGCCTGAGTTAGGCCGAGCCGCGAAGCGGATTCGGCTTGAACGAACTGCTACGCCGGAGCCCGACGTGTGGAAAGCCACCCCAATACGGAGCTGGCAAGCCCGCCCCAAATCACTCCGACCGAAAAGCTAGTACCGCTGAGGTATGCCACGGCAGCGCCGACGGTCATGCCAAAGAGAGCAAACCAAGCTACCTTGCGCTTGCGCGAAAGATACGCTGCCTCGATTGCCCGATTCTGCCGAGTCTCTTCTTGACGATTCAGATCTGGTGCCAGAATGGCTTTGCAGATTGCATCTGCCTGTGTCCCTTCCATCTTGCGAGAACTCCTGGTAGTGGCCTAAACACCTAAAAACGGGCCATAGGGTCCGGTCATACGATCTACCCACGAAGCACCGTATTGCGGACCATCCCTTGATACAGGTTGATACTAGGGCTACTGGGCACGGCTAACAAGCCAGTGTATAACCGGACCCAGGGGTAGCCTCGGCGGCCGCACCAATGGCCGCTATGGGTCGAAAGCGGACAATAGCACCGGGCCAGGCGCCGACGCAGTGCTGATGTCCGCTTCCGGCCAAGACTGGACCTCGACTATCCAAAGGTGCACAAATTGAGGTGTTCTCGACACTCTGCAGTAGAATATAAGCAGATTTTTCCGGGGACTCAGCTCTCCATCTAGCAGTGACAATCCTCTTCGATCAGCAACATAGGCGGGTGTAGGCGTCCGTCACGAAGGAAACTACCTTCGGTGCCAAGCAACGGTGGCTTCCCGATCCCTACAACACGATTGGCTGGCGCGGTGATCGGTACCGGGTTACTCGCGTGCTCCTGCTACCCGCACCTAGCTTAAGGCAGGGCTGATAGCGACGGTGCTACAAGTCTCTACCGGCACCTGTCGCGGGTCTCCGCCGCTTGGTGCACCTCTACGCCTACTATAGGTTGAGGTCCATCAGCGAGATTCCATCGGCGAAGGGTGGCGACCTCTCAGAGGCACCCCTGCCGGAAGTCCAGGGCTAAGTAACCGCATCAGCTTTTCGAGCCATCCGTACGGCCCGTGCAATGTGACAGCTGATCGGTCTCAGTTGGCTCTAGCCGATCTGGCCGAACCCGACTGGCGGTGCAGCCCCACGCCGAGCTGCACTGCCAAATTACAGGATACGCTGGCATCCAGGCCAAACTGATGTTCCACAATATCCCCCGGCCGAGGTCTTGGATCTTGCCATTGTGACTCGGGGAAATCTGGCTTCGAACCGCAAAGAATGACCTAGGAAGCTCGAACCAAAAATTAGGAGAGAGAGAGAATGGAAAAGCTCAAGCTCCAACTGGAGAACTGCTACGGAATCCGCAAGTTGGACGTCGTGCTGGACTTCGCCGGCACGGCAGCTATCGCCATCTACGCACCAAACGGCTCGATGAAGAGCTCTTTGGCATGCACACTTCAGGACATCGCCAATGGAAACCCATCGCGCGACAGAATTTTCCCGAACCGCGCGACGGTCCGCGTGGTCAGCGATGAGAACAATGCCGACCTCGTTGCTAGCGATGTACTCGTGCTTAGGCCATTTGAGGATTTCGCCAGCAATGGAAACGCCACCGCTACGCTCTTGGTGAATGCCACACTTCGTGAGGAGTATGAAGCGCTGCACACTGGAATCACCGCTGCGCGAGCAGCACTTGTCATGGCGATCAAGACCACCTCGAAAACCAGGCGCTCTGTGGAGCGCGAGATTCTGTCAACGTTTGCACCTGCAGACGGAGATTTCAACACTGCGTTGGTTGAGCTTAAGGATGAGCTGTCAAAGGACTTGAAGCCAGACCTCAAGGATGTCCCCTACGACGTGCTAAACGATGAGAAAGTCGTGGCATTCTTGGGCCAAGGTGATTTCCGCACGGCGATCAACGAGTACACGAAGAAGTACAACGAGTTGCTCGCCGCGTCGAAGTACTTCAAGAAGGGAGGCTTCAACTATTACGCGGCTACCAACGTCGCCAAGGAGCTGAAGATCAGTGGCTTCTTTAAGGCAAATCATACCGTTCGACTCAGCGGAGACGAAGAGAAGGAGATCAAATCCGAGACAGAGCTCCAAGCTCTTGTTGATGCAGAGCGCGCCAAAATCTCTGAGGATGCTGCTCTTCGGAGGAAGTACGAAGAGCTTGAAAAGCAGATTCAGAAGAACGCGCAGGTTCGCGAGTTTGAGGCGTACATGCAGGGGCACGAAGAACTGCTGCCCGAGCTGGCCGATCCAGCGGCCCTGAACAAGAAGCTCTGGCTGTCCTATCTGAAGGCAAATGACGATCTATACACTGACCTCATCAACAAGATCGAGAACGCTGCGGTTCGCTCAGCCAAGATTGAGGCGCAGGCCGGCCAAGAGCACACACAATGGCAGAGTGTGATTGATATCTTCAATAGCCGCTTCATCGTCCCGTTCCATCTCGAGGTGGCCAACAAGGTTCAAGTTGTTTTGGGCACGGAGACAGCACCGCGCCTGGGCTTTGTCTTCAAGGAGGGGGGTGATCAAGCACAAGTCGAACGAGACACGCTTCTACAGACGTTAAGTACTGGAGAAAGAAGAGCGTTTCACGTACTGACTATGTTGTTTGACATTGAGGTGCGCGGCTCGGCAGGCAAGCAGACACTCCTAGTTGTTGACGACATCGCCGACTCTTTTGACTACAAGAACAAGTACGCCATCATCCAGTACCTTTCCGACTTGGCTGAAGGTCAGAATTTCAAACTGCTCATCTTGACCCACAACTTTGATTTCTATCGGACCATCGAGAGCCGTCGTCTCGTTCATCGGAAGAACTGCTTCATGGTGTCAAAGACATCCACTGGGATAAGTCTGGAGGCTGCCCAGGGCGTGCGTAACGTCTTCATCAATGTGTGGAAACCCGCATTTTTCACCGATAACCGCAAGAAAATCTGCTGTATTCCCTTCATGCGCAACCTGATTGAGTACATGAAGGACGAACAAGATCCAGACTATCTTCTCCTCACGTCCCTGCTTCACTGGAAGGCCGGTACAGATCAGATCACCGTGGCGGATCTTGATGGCATCTACTCCAGGCTCTTTGGCATCAACGGACAGTCTGGCAACCCTGGAGAGCGACTCATCGATATTCTAGGCATTGAAGTCGCTACTTGTCTGCAGGCCCCGGATGGAATCAACTTCGAAAATAAGGTTGTGCTGGCGATTGCTACGCGCCTGCAAGCAGAGCGATTCATGGCGGGGAGGATCAACGATTCAGCTTGGCTGGCTGCGATTACAACCAACCAGACTCAGGCGCTACTGAAGCGCTATCGGAACGACTTTCCTGCCGAACTTCCCAACATTGGCGTCATTCAGCGCGTCCTACTGATGACGCCGGAGAACATTCATCTGAACTCTTTCATGTATGAGCCAATCTTGGACATGTCCGATCAGCATCTTCGCCGCGTCTACACGGAAGTCGCCGCATTGGTCTAGCGGCGGAGGACAGCTGTGCTTCCTGCATTACGGCGACCAGCGCAACGCCGCCGATGACCACGAACTAGTCCCGGAGTTTCGCAAACCACTGGCCAAACTCCGGCGCGCCGGCGATCAAGCGAAGACCTCATCGAGCAGGTCCCGCAGCGCGCCGTCCAGTCTCGGGTCGCCCTGTCCCTGCAGGGACAAGTACAGCGACAACCGGTCCACGGCGGCGCCCGCGCCGCCCAAGCGGGTGGAATAGGCCCAATGCTGCACATCTGCGTAGCCCTCGCCGGCCACGGGGAACCATTCTGGTTCCGGATGCCCACGGAAGTAGTCTCGAGGAATCGCCGCGACCGGCCGCGCTGGTGCTGCCAGTTCGGTGAACACGGACAGACCGGTTTCCCCTGCAGCACGACAATCATCGGCCGGCAGCATGGCCAAGCCACCCTTGCCGATGCCGGTTGTGCGCAGCCCCGGCGAGCGCAGCCGCGGCAGCGCCGCCTCCCACAAGGACCGTCGCGTTTGCAGGAACCGCAGGCTCGTTCCCGTCCCTTGCGCCGGGCGCTGACCAAGTTAGCCGCCACCAGTTCGCGGGCTACCCGCGAGGCGGTCATTCGCGAATAGCCTGCCTCGCGCGCAAGTTCGAGCGGCACCCACGGGACGCTCCCAGGGATGCCGCGCTCCTCAAGATCGGGCCGCAGTAGAGCGGCGATCAGAACTGCTTGCGCTGGGTGGCTCAGGTGCTTCCCAACGGATAGGGGCACCGGTGGAGACGAATCGCGCTCGCGCAGGCTCATCAGGAAACTCGGAGCGAACAGCTGGCTGCCAGGCACAACGACATCCACACGAGACTCGATGAGCCTGGAGCGAGTGTATGGCGACACGCCCGAGAGCACGAGAACGACCATCAAGCCGGCCTTTTCAGCCAGCAGGTGCACCTGTGCGATCAGCCGAGAAGGTGGCGTGGGTTCCGCCTGTGTCGGGACCTTGGCCAGCAGCACCCGCAGGCCCAGCAGATCAATCTCGGCTAGGCGGAACATGCTGTTGAGAGAGTGGGGCAAGAAGCGCGCCTTGGAATTAGGCCAGGGCTCGAACTCCGCGGCCATGTCGGGTAGTAAGTTCTGGAGGTAGTGGGCAGCAGCCTGGAGGTCGTTCATGCAACCGTATGTAATAAAGTAATTTGACAGTATCACAGAGCGGTTACGATCTAATCTGTCCGTTACAATCCCGTGCATGATCTACCCTGCTACCTAGACAGGCGAGCGCTCCACTCAGACTCGAGTTGCTTCCTCCTGCTCACTGGGGCGTTGACGAAGGACCGCAAGCGGTAGGTCATACGGGAACTAGGGGTGTGCCTCCCTCACGCCAAGCGGTCATCCGACGGCCTTGAATCCATTCGGCGCACTAGCTTGGCATTGCGCGGATGCATCTGAACTGGTCAATGGACTCGGCATCTAGACGCAATTGGACACTTACGCGTGCCCGTGCGCTCACGCGCCATTCTGCCGGGCGTACCAGGAGGCTCACGATGTGGACAAGGCCGCTCGATGCGCGCAATGTGCGCTGTGACCATTTGTAAGACGGAACTTCCCGTGCGGCCGACCATACTCGCATTGGATCTTGAGGGAACTCTCATATCCAATGCCATCAGCCAGATCCCCCGACCAGGTTTGCGTAGCTTTCTGGACGAAATGCGTTCAAATTTTGACAGTCTTGTCCTTTTTACCACCGTGCCGAAAGATCGTGCGCAAGCAATTGGAACTCTCTTAGCGAAAGAAGGCAGCGTCCCTGCGTGGTTCTCTGGGCTTCAATACATTGATTGGTCGGGAAAAACCAAGGACCTGCGCTACGTCTCCCCATACCTTGGCAATGCGCTGCTACTCGATGACCATGGTCCGTACGTCCATCCCGGACAAGAACATCTCTGGGTTGAGATTCCGCTCTTCGGGTCTCCTTATCCGCCAGACGATGACGGACTAGAGGTAGCCTCGCGCCTCATTCGCGCACGAATCAGCGAGCTTATCAGCGCGAGCAACGAAACTCGCCGAACAGAGCCGCATTGAACATGCGTCGGCCCTGCAGCTATCCGCGACCGCGATGGCGGCGTTCGGCCCTCAACCCTATGAACGGCCGACGCTATACTGGGCGCAAGCCGTCACGGCATGTCCTTCCATACACTACGGCTCTTTCTGTCGCCGAAATCGCGTACTGAATGAAGCGCCAGGTCGGCCGAAGTTCGGTGTGCTATCGACCACCTGGAGCGCTATGACTACAATGACCTTGCAACTGGTTCGAGCCTCAAGTAATCAGCCAATGTCGGGGAATTGTTACTCGTGCAGCGCAGGCGCCGACCCAATGCCGCTCCAACCTCTAACTCGCCCGGCTGCGCAATCGCTTAGCCTTCAGCATGGCCATTGGACTAACGGTGGGCACTGGTACTAGCGTGGTCAGGTGCTGTTCTAATCCCAATGCCTTGAGGACGGAGATCAGCGTGTGAACCGTTGATCCTTGCCCACTCTCAAGCTGCACCAATGCTCTGCGAGAGATCCCGGCTTTATCGGCCAACGCTGCCTGGGACACGTTGGAGAGAAGGCGACGCGCCCTCAACCGCTTTCCCAGGGCTTCCGCAATCTCTTCAGGAGACTGGACTGGCATGTGACTCATTTGCGCGCAAAAGTGCTCATTAGGGCCTCTCTTCACAGGTTGTACGCGGAATGCTGCGCAATCCCAGCTTCTCCGCGCCCCGTAAAAATGGCAATGAAAGCAAGGCAGCGCCCCATTGTTACACTCGGATAGTCAAGATCGATGGCCACTTGGCCGATGTAGATCGACCCAAGCTTCTGCAGGATGCGGAAGGATCTGCGCGTGCTCTTAAGTCAAGGGTAGCGCAACGCGATTGATAGCCTTCGAGGACATCCACGTCCCAGCTAGTAGTGCTAAGTGCTATCCCCAACAGAGGGCCCCAGAGATTGGTGGGAACACGCCCCGCGAGCGGAAATGAATAGGTGCATGGCCTGCCTTGACTCCATGGCCTCCAATGGCAGCTCGATTCTCAATCGATAGCAGATTGATCTTGCATAAGCGATCTGGGCTTTGGTTGGCCGCTTTATGTCCCAGTCCAATAGCTCCGGCACCAGGCGCGAGAATTCGGCAGCCAGTCGCCTCGAGATCGCACCTGAATGGCCTCCCTGCTGGAGCTTCTCGAGCTGACGACGTAGGTCGAGCTCCGACTCTTTGGTTAGGGAGAGCTCCAACGTGAACTCTGAGTCTGAATCCACCAAGAAGAAGCTCATTTCAGCACCCCAGCAGGTTACGGGACAGTCACCAGCGCCAATGCCTCGATCACCAGTGCCGGCCGGACGCTACCGTAAGTACTGTAGACCAAAAGTACTGCACGACGAAAGCTTAGGGCGTGAAAGCGCCACCGCCCCAGCAAGCTCTAGGGACTGCCATTAGGGAGGGCAGGCTGGCGCTGGGCGTCTCCCAGGAAGAGTTTGCAGCTCAACTCGGTATGCATCGGACGCAGCTTGGCCATATCGAGCAAGGCAAGAAGGACTGCCGGCTCTCCACGATCATCCGGATTGCAACGGCTCTGGATGTGCCGGCTTCGTCCTTGCTTACATCAGCTGGCCTTTGATGGGCCAACCAGTCACGCCAGCAAGTTGGCGCTAGCACGCGGGGTCGTGACGTTAGCGACACGACTGCCGATGAGGATCCAACTATCGAACTAGCTTCGGTCCTTTGTCGGTACACCGCTTGAGCCTGTCACTACGCGCACGCTCCTGCGCGAGCTTCTCGCGAACATCTGTCAGCTCGCAGGCCAGCTCCCCACACAGCGTTGTAAGTACCTTCACTTTCGCCTTCTCAGATTCATATCTGACTCTCAACATCTCCAGCTTCAAAGCATCAGCCGCCCGGGCGCTCGGAGCATCCTGCGCAGATACCGCATCATTGAGCTTGCCCAAGGCCACTCTGTGTGATTTATAGAAAGCTTGTCTACTGATACCGCATGCGGAAGCGATGGAGACCACCGTAGGCTTAGGGCCACCCGCCCTCCAGCGAGCAATCTGCGCCTCAGTCTCGGCTAAAACTATCTGGCGCATCAGGGGCTACTCCCTATTTTCTTCAGGATCAGCTCCGTCGAAGCCAGGCGCTCTTCAGCAATGCGACGAGACTGCTCGGGAATTCCCCTCAGCTTGAGGAAACTGATCAGATCTTGCCTTCGCAACTCCCACCAAGGGGCGTGCTTGGCTGTAGCCGTAAAGTTGAGACAACCAGCACATGTGGAAGGAGTGCGCTTGCCGGGATTTGGGCCATTCGCATCGCCGTCACAGCGACTTCGCGCCTCGCGATAGAAGCAATAGCCCCAGTCGCAAGGACCGAGTACCACACCGGCACCCAGCATCCTCATCACTTCGAGATTTGTCGATGCTCGCTCCAAGACCCCGTTCATCCGTGAAATGCTTTCCGCGATAACAGGTGTAGGCAAGTTCGTATAGACGTTCTCAGCACTAATCAAATCATCCATAGCGCTCACTACCTCATTTGCGTTCTCCTCCTCAAGCAAAGTTGAGAGATCACGATCCAGACCAACATAGTAGGTGTCAGTGATCCTGGCTTCCAAATGTCCGTACTGATATGCCAGAGCACCCAAACTCGAGCGGTCGCGCCGCGCAATGAAGCGCGCCATGAATCGGCGTAATGGTCGAAAGTTCAATTTCTCAGAATCAAGCCCAGGAATACTAGCCTCAGCGAATGCTCTCATGCTCCTGCGGAGTGCAACATAGCCATCGACTCTAGCACCACGCTGATCATCTCGAGCTTCAGCCGGTCCGCGTCCTCTATACATATTCAGCACGAAGAGCGCGGCGGTCCCGACATGATCACGAATCGGGCGCCCCAATCGCTCCAAGAATGCAATTGCGTCAGAGACTGCTGGCGCTGCGACCCATTCATGCGGCCTACCAGATTTGCTCAGAACCCCTTCGATCAAATCGGAGGTCTCTGCACCCGCCGGCATACCGAGCACATTGGATGGCTTTACGCTTGCAGTCGTGAGCCGACGAGATTCGGATGGCCTCATGGAACTGAGCAAAGATATAATGAAGATCGCCGCTCCCTCAGCGATCTTCAGCATTATTTGCTCGCCGTAGCCAACTCTTGGATCCAACTTAGCTAGAGCTTTTGATCTGAAACCATTGAAGGGCAAAGATCGCTTAGCGATGTAGAAGGAGTTCATTCTTCGGCCTGCTGAGCACAGCCTCCCAGCCTCTATCGCCATTACCTCACCCATGAAGGCTTCTATTGTGGGCCCATCTTCCTCTATTAGGTTGATTGCATCTGCCAAGAGCATGAGACATTCCTGCTCACTCAGGTCGTCATCCACCTTTCTTTTCTTAGCTGCAACTGATGCCTCCTTCGACATCCTTTTTCCTACGCGGACCATCTCTGCGCGCACTACTGCAGACACATCTCCCACGTTGAGTAGAAAATCCTCGACACAGATGAATTTGGCCCGCATCCGAGTAGCACCCGCCTCCACACGGCCGACTGCGCGACTAGCATCGGTCCATGGGCAAATGAGCTCGGGACTCAGATCGCTTGGCGAATCCACGCCTTCCTCATAACACCAAACGGCAAAGCTTCTAAGGACGATAAATCGTTCGTAGAGGACAAGAGCATAGCGTGTCGATCGTTCCATCCTACCAAGCATGGCAAGTGCCAAATAGATCTTTATCGGCACTTTCCAGCCATCAGGGATGCACGAGAAATCGAGCCTCCGCGTCTCCACAATCCCGTCGATAACGTTTCGTCTGAGGAACCACTCATCATCCTCGAAGTTGATACCGAGACCGTCGAGAGACAATTCGCTGACCGGCGGCGTGGCTTGACGCAAGGATTTCATGGCTACTCCAGACCAATAACAGGGACAGATACGGAGAGCTTCTCTGCTTCACGAAGAACCACTTTCGTAACCCTGCCAAGCAACGCAGACAGGATTTCGTGCGAATTCTCGTACGCGTGCTTGTACCTGGCAGCCACGTCACGAGAGGTCACTGCCAGTGTCTTGATTTCGTCAAGTTCCCGTTTAGCAGCAATCATGCGTGCAACGTGCCGCGGACTATCCAGCACAGCTACGCTATTGGGGCAGAAGGCGCAGTAAAGGAAATCCAGGCACTTCTGACCCTTCTTGGATGCGGGCGCTTCACCTGAGAGCGCGTCGGTGCAGTCGTAACCCTGGGTAGTCTCGTAGTTTCTTGGATGCAAGCCCACCGCTTTTGCGGACTGGACTACCTTCCCCATAAATCCCAACAATTTCGCTTGTGCGGCCCCCTTGCGCTCAGGCGACCTAATATAGAGGCCGGTGGTCTTGGAATTCTTGTGCTGAAGCTCGGATTGGACTCGCTCAATCTTCTCGCCTCGATTCCCAAGGAGCCTCGCGCCGGACAACCTCAAGTCAACAAAATTGAAGTCGGGTAGGCCATGCCGGTCTATGAACAGCGCCAGTTCGTTGTGCCATGACTGAATCGACACGCGACCTATGCTGCCACGACACAAACTAAGGAAGACCGTGTCCGCACGAGCACCCGCAGCGATACGAAGTACCGAAGTGAATTCGACTACCTCGCCGATCAATTTTGGGATGGCGTACGCACCTTCGGTACTGACTGAAGCCGAGCTCTGCTCAGTCGCCCTGAATTTATCCCAGGTGAATTCTTTCTTTAATGGGTCCACGGCATGATCACTGATGCAATCAACGCATAAGGCCATCAAACCCCCAGGATTCCCGCCCGTTTCGATTGCTATGTAGAGCAGGTATGGGATGTAGTCGCAGATCTCTAGAAATAGGTACCTCTTTAGAGGCCGGTACTTTACGCTGTATGGCGTAAAGCCCGCCGCACAGAGATTTATCTTTCCGAGTACACCTTGGGCCATCCCTCGGCGCATGCCATCTAGGTCAGCTCTATCCTTGGCTGTAAGGCATTGCACATCAGCTCCATTTGCCAATGACGCCATCACCCTTGTACGCGCCCTTACCTCATCGATCCCCTTCTTTGAAGCGATGAGAATGCTACGCATCTCCTCTTCGGAAAGGATGTTTTCTCGAGAACACTCCTCTTCCCTCTGGAACTGACCTCGGGGGAAATATATGTTCATCCATGTCACCGAGTTCTCGGTGTCGTTAGTGGCGAGCCAAGCATATATCTGTCGAAGCAGGTTAAAATGGCTTCCCCCAGTCTTTAGCAAG
>Ga0256790_1000179_pt1 | contig 22275 bp, 23 predicted proteins | sample MC6MC0941MT_FD_190206 | JGI IMG/M metagenome (GOLD analysis project Ga0256790, IMG submission 190206) | Metatranscriptome of enriched soil aggregate microbial communities from Iowa State University, Ames, United States - MC6-MC0941-MT... | ecosystem: Environmental > Terrestrial > Soil >... | reverse complement strand
CTATGCGAAAGTTAATTCATCTTTGCTATGGTGTTCTTAAAAACCAACAACCTTATCAGGCAAATTATAAGGCATGAATCCTTAAATAATTTGCTTGACAGTTAAGACGGTATCTTTTCATCTTGATGTCATCACAGTGTCAATTTAACCACATACACTACGCTCAGTTTACTTATAAGAATTTGAGAGAAATATGATTAAAAATACTGGGTTATTGGTAAGTATCATGGCCTTATTAACTGCTTGTAATGATGACGATAAAAATATAGATAACGTCACGCCCGAATACAAGGAACCAAAAATTATTATCGTTGGTCACCGAGGAGCCAGTGCTTTACGTCCTGAACATACCCTTGAAAGTTATCAAAAAGCCATTGATGATGGTGCTGATTTTATTGAACCAGATTTAGTATCGACTAAAGATGGGGTTTTGGTTGCACGTCATGAAAATGAAATTGGCGGTACAACCAATGTCAGTACATTCAGCCAATTTGCAGATCGTAAGAAAACAAAAATCATCGATGGGACATCGTTAACGGGATGGTTTACTGAAGACTTTACTTTAAATGAATTTAATCAACTTAAAGCACGTGAGCGTATCCCAGCGTTACGCCCGAACAATACCCAATACAATGACCAATTTAATATTCCCACCCTTGAGCAGATCATTGAACTGGCTGAAAAGAATTATAAAAAAACTGGTAAGGTGGTTGGGCTCTATATTGAAACCAAGCACCCAACATATTTTCAAAAACTAAATTTAGCCATGGAAGATCCATTGCTTAAAACTTTGGCAAAGTACCAATATAGCCGTGAAATTGCACCGATTTATCTACAGTCATTTGAAGTAAATAATTTAAAGTACTTTAAAGACCAATTGACAGCCCATAAAAGCTTAAAGCATGCCAAAATTATTCAGCTTTATGATGATAAGAAAATCAGTCCAGCAGATTATGTCGTACAAGGGATTAAAACCACCTATGGTGATATGGCCACAGCACAAGGTTTAAAAGAAGTTGCCAAATATGCTGATGGTGTTGGTCCATGGAAACCGTATATTTTTAATGATAGCTATACTGCACCTTCTTCTTTTGTTACAGATGCTCATGCTGTGAACTTAAAAGTCCATCCATATACTTTCCGTCCTGAAAATAATTTCCTTGCCAACAATTTAAAATGTAGTACTGGTGAAGCAGATGCAGCCAAGCGTTGTGAAGCTGGCGCGAATAAAGAATATGAGATGTATTTTAAAGCTGGTGTGGACGGTGTATTTACCGATGATCCTGCGCTGGGTCGTAAAGCTTTGGATGCGTACTTAAAAACCAATCCAAATGCAAAGTAACTTCTGATTTATTCAAAAAATTAAGCAAACGATTCAAATGTTTGCTTAATTTTTTCTAAACTTAGTGCTTTTTGTTTAAAATTAATCCCCATTTAAGTTTAAAATAATACACTTTTTAAAAATTTAGCTGCTTTGATGTATGAGTGATTATTCTCCATTTAAGGGTACGACGGGTTTCAAACGCATTCTCAATGCAACTGGCTATTCTTTAGCAGGATTTAAAGCTGCATATCAAAATGAAGCTGCTTTCCGTCAGATTGTTTGGATTAATATTGTTTTAATTCCGATTACATTCTTCGTTGATGTCTCTTCTGTTGAACAAGCAGTGATGATTGCTGTGTGCTTATTGGCAATCATTGTAGAACTGTTTAATTCAGCATTAGAAGCTGTCGTTGATCGAGTTTCTTTAGAACGCCATCCACTGTCTAAAAATGCCAAAGATATGGGAAGTGCTGCGCAGTTTGTAGCTCAAGCAATTATTTTCTTTACTTGGGTGATTATTCTTTTTAGATAAATTATTGTTTTTAAATCAGTTAGAGAGAAAATTAACATTCCACCGAGCGTAAAATGTCAATTTATAAAAGCCTAATTTCTCTTTGCTGTGTTAATCAAGTCAAAGCACTGTGATATTTTTAACTTGACGAAATTCCTTATCTCTTAAAATTATTTCTATAAATAATTCATTAAAGTGAAGGTTTTGGAATTGGTGTTTTCTTGTCTATTTTATCAGGCCGATTGAGATTCATTGAACAATTGGTATATCCCCATTTGGTCACTTTACCGCGTTCTAGCATAAATTTTTCAACACAAGAACCCTAATCATCATTATAAGAAATAATTTTAGCGCCACTCGGAACTGTATAACTTCTAGATGGTGGTCCCCATTTTTTCTTCTGTCTCGCCTACCGAAGACTGCATTAAATCATTTCTAGTTTCAAGTCGTTGCCCCATCATACTTAAACATCCAGTTAACACCAGGCTAATTACAATAATGAAAATTAATCTTTTCATTTTACTCCCCCCTCACAATTTTCGTATTGTATTTATATTTACCGAATAGTAGAAAAGGATAATAATAAATCTACAAAAAACAAGAATAAAGTAACTTGCATAAAAAATCCCCGCATAAAAGCGGGGATTTTTTATGATCTGAGATTGAAACGATATTACATCATGCCAATTAACAATCTCACCTTCTGTAAATACAAATTACATTAAACACTAACAATTTGATTTAAAAACCTTTTTATTCAAACCTTACATAACAACCTGATACATGCAATTACCAATTTTTGTGAGTAAGATTGTAAGTAAGGACTTTCAGAAATTGCGTTACTCACACCTTATGTTAAACGACCTTAAAATCAAAAGATTAAAACCACGTGAAGAATTATACCGCGTGGCTGATCATTCAGGACTGTGTATAGAAGTCCGACCATCTGGTAGCAAATTTTGGCGTTACCGCTACCGATTTCTTACTAAAGCGAAAATGCTCACAATAGGCCAATATCCTGAAATTACTTTAGCATATGCTCGCTTAAAAACAATGGAGTATCGAGAGCAACTTGCCAAAGGAGTAGACCCAATAGGACACCAGAAAAATGAACGCCTTGAATCAATCAAAGCAAATAATGGTACATTCCGTTTAGTCGTAAACGAATTTATGAATTTAAGGAAAATTCAACAATCTAAAGAGTAGGAACAACGCCGAACCAGTTATTTTGAGAAAGATGTTTACCCTCTTATTGGTAACAAACCTGTTCATGAGATCGATTCTATTGATATTAAAAATGTACTTGATAGTACTATGGCAAGAATCAAAAAATCAGGAAGAGGTACTGGGGAAGTTAAGGGAATTTTTGTTAGGCAAATAATAGGTGAAGTCATGGAATATGCAATTATCACAAAACGTATTTCTATTGACCCTACCTACGTTCTTAGAGGTTACATCAAGCAGCCAGAAGTCACACATGCCAGACCGTTGACTGAATCTGAAAAAAGTGAACTTATGTCTAAGCTCAATACATACGGTGGCTCGATTAGTACACGAAATGCTATTAAAGTGGCAACATTTACATGGCTTAGAAGCATTGAGATACGTCGAGGTAAAAAGGAATATATTGATTTTGATGATAAGACTTGGACTATCCCAGCAGTATCACAAGCTGATATTCTGGCTGGAAAACGTAATATGAAAAAAAACAGAACGCATGTTGTACCGTTATCTGACCAAGCCATAGAAATCATTAAAGAGCAATATTCTCTTTATCCCAATAGCGAATATATTTTTCCTGGTGAAGATGGAGAAATGATGGGTAAAACTACATTGAATACTGCCCTGCGTAACATGAAGTTAGAATTCACCATGCATGATCTAAGAGCTACAGCATCTACTGTGGCTAATGAGCATGGTTTTAATAAGGATTGGGTTGAAATACAGCTTGCCCATGTTTCAAATAACAAAACAAGAGCATCTTACAACCATGCTCAATGGCTAAGTGACCGTAGGGCAATGATGCAATGGTGGGCTGAACATGTATATAATTGGAACATTGATTAAAATAGCGCTGTTTTTATCTTAATCTTAGAGTAATGTACGGGGCACTCTATATTGAGCGAGAATGCATTTAATATTAGCCACTATCAAAAAGGCATGAAAAGCACAGCCATACCTTTGATATTACAACCTCAATATCTAGTTAAAGCTTGCTATCTATCATATATGATTACTGTAAAGAATCTTTGCACCGACAATACAGCATTACATCAATAAATAATATTTGAAAAGACTGAACCTTTTATTCAGTTAATTAATGACGCTGTACCAAATGGACTTAAGCCTTATGAAATAATTTTGGGAATTTAAATCCATTATAAAATATAATGTTAATACTTCTTTTTAGTTGATAGTCTAGATTGAACTTTTAAGGTAGATAAAGATGGATAAATTACAATGCATGGAAGCATTTGTACGTGTGGCAGAAAGTGGAAGTTTTATTAAAGCCGCAGAACAATTAGGTGTAACTCGATCAGTTATTAGTAATCGTATTCAACAATTAGAAAACTTTATCAAAGCGCCTCTTTTTCATCGAAGTACACGTTCCGTAAGGCTCTCAAATGTGGGAGAAAAATACTATAAAGAGTGTGCATCGCTCATAAAACAATTTGAGATACTGGCTGATGAAATGGCACATGCCACTTCAAAAATGCAAGGTCGATTGCGAATTCACATGGCTCCAGGTTTTGCTATTGATTATTTTGGACATCTTCTAACAATATTTCTAAAAGAATATCCAGATTTAAATATTGATATCGTAGTTAATGACCGAATTATTGATCCTATCGCAGAAGGCTTTGATATTGTTTTTCAAATGTTTCCACCAACAGGTGAAAGCCTAATTGAACGTAAACTATTTAATGTAAACCGTGTATTATGCTGTTCGCCTGAATATGGAGAAAACATCCAAAGCATTCAGAGACCAGAACAATTAAAAGAACTTCCTATGGGATATTATTCTGGTTACCCTACCCGTAATCGAATCCGCTATTTGGAGAAAGGAGAGTTTAAGGAAATGGAAATTCATATCCATGTACTCTCTTCTTCGGTACACTTATTACGTGATTTTGCTGTAAGTGGAGGAGGTGTAGTATGTCTCCCAACATTAGTCGCACATAAATTTTTAATGAACAAGCAACTTACAACAATACTGTCCGATTATCCTTTATCAAATTATGGATTACGTGCAGTGTTTCCAGCCAACTCGAAAAATCTTTCTAAAATTCGTAAGCTTCTCGATTTTTTGATTATTCGTCTAGATACTATTCCGAGTTGGGATCTTGAATTAATTGAGGCAAAATATTTATCTGAAAAAGTTAAATTTTTTCAATAATCATTGCAATACCTTGACCGACACCAATGCACATCGAACACAAGGCATAGGTTCCACCCGTTTGTTCCAATTGATTCAGTGCAGTCGTTACCAACCGTGCACCTGAAGCACCCAACGGATGACCAATCGCAATCGCCCCACCATTTGGATTCACTTGTGTCGTATCGTCTGCCAGACCTAAATCACGGGTAACCGCCAGTGCTTGTGCTGCAAAAGCTTCATTCAGCTCAATCACGTCCATCTGTTCAAGGCTGAGATTGGCTTGTTTAAGTAATTTCTTAATCGCTGGTGCTGGAGCAAAGCCCATAATGCGAGGTTCAACTCCTATTGCCGTAGATGCAATAATCTTGGCACGTGGTTTAAGTTGGTATTGCTGAATTGCCTGTTCCGAAGCAATCAGTACAGCAGCCGCACCGTCATTGATGCCTGACGCGTTTCCCGCTGTGACGGTGCCTTCTGCTGTGACGACTGGCTTCAGTTTAGCCAAACCTTCTAAGGTGGTCGATGCACGAGGATGTTCATCGGTATCGATCACCATTGGATCACCCTTACGCTGTGCAATACTTACAGGGACGATCTCATGTTTAAAAAAGCCTTGAGCTTGCGCGGTTGCTGTGCGCTGTTGACTTGTCAAGGCAAAACTGTCTTGATCTGCACGATCAATCTTAAATTGTTGTGCCACATTCTCTGCGGTCTGTGGCATGGTCTCTACACCATACATGGCTTTCAACTTCTTATTGATAAAACGCCATCCCATGGTGGTGTCTTCAATCTTCTGACTACGGCCATAAGCCGTTTCCGATTTGCCCATCACAAAGGGAGCTCGTGACATACTTTCCACACCTCCTGCAATGATCAGGTTTGCTTCACCTGCTTTAATGGCACGGGCTGCCATGGCAATCGCATCCAACGATGAACCACATAGACGGTTGACTGTTGTTGCTGGAACTTCAACAGGTAAACCTGCCAACAATGCCGACATACGACCGACATTGCGGTTGTCCTCGCCGGCTTGGTTGGCACAGCCGTAAATCACATCATCTACCTGTTTCCAATCCACGCTTGGATTACGTTGCATTAAGGCTTGAATCGGCACGGCACCCAAGTCATCGGCACGAACTGAGGCTAAACCACCCGCGTAACGGCCAAATGGGGTACGGATGGCATCGATGATATAAGCGTCTTTCATATCTGTTCTTCTCTTAATCCACCCTTAATCCATTCTTTAAAAAAGAGAGAGACTCACCTCACTTGAAGCTAGAAAAGTCCCCCCCTTTACCAAAGGGAGATTTAGGGGGATTCAAATCATTAATTCTGTTGTATCGCATCCACCAACGGAGCACCTGTCATGGCCTGCAATTCTGCAAAGCTTAGACCGTCGACCTTCTCAATCACTTTTAACCCTTCAGCAGTGACATCAATCACGCACAGGTCGGTATAAATACGATCGACACATTTCAAACCCGTTGCAGGATAAGTCAGCTCGGCCACAATCTTCGGTTCACCGTTCTTAGTGACATGATCGGTAGTGATAAACACTTTTTTAGCACCGACCGCCAAATCCATCGCGCCACCTACTGATGGAATTGCATTGGGTGCACCAGTATGCCAGTTGGCCAAGTCACCATAGGTCGCAACTTGAAACGCCCCGAGAACCGCAATATCCAAATGCCCACCACGCATCATGGCAAAAGAGTCACCATGATGGAAAAAGGCTCCGCCTTGTAACATAGTCACGTATTCTTTACCCGCATTAATCAGCTCAGGATCTTCTTCATCTGCGGCTGGCGGTGGACCAAAAGCCAATAACCCATTTTCAGAATGCAGGAAAATCTCTTTGTCATTCGGTAAGTAGCTGGCAATCTTAGTGGGTAAGCCAATACCTAAATTGACATAAGCCCCATCCGGAATATCTTGTGCCACACGTTCAGCAATCTGGTTGCGGTTGAGTTTTTGATAGCTCATGATGTTCTCCTGATTACACAGCCACAGGTTCAGGCTGAACCTGCACCACATGTTGAACGAAGATGCCTGGGGTTATGATGTGTTCTGGGTCAAGCACCCCCAGTTCCACCACTTCAGACACTTGGGCAATGGTCACATTGGCTGCCATGGCCATGATTGGACCAAAGTTACGTGCCGATTTGCGGTAGACCAGATTACCCCAACGGTCGCCTTGACGGGCTTTAATCAAAGCAAAGTCAGCTTTGATCGGGTATTCCAGTAAATAATCTTTACCGTCGATGTGACGGGTTTCTTTGCCTTCAGCCAATAAGGTCCCAAAGCCTGTAGGGGTGAAGACTGCGCCGAGTCCTATACCTGCGGCTTGAATACGACAGGCCAAATTGCCTTGAGGGACCAGTTCCAGTTCGATTTTGCCTGCACGATAGAGTTCATCGAAGACCCAAGAGTCAGACTGACGCGGGAATGAGCAGATAACTTTTTTGACGGCACCAGCTTTCAACAGTTTCGCCAGACCATAGTCGCCATTGCCTGCGTTGTTGCTGACAATGGTGAGGTCTTTACGTCCAAGCTTGATCAACCCGTCAATGAGTTCAGCGGGTTGACCTGCTGTACCAAAACCACCAATCATGATGGTTGAGCCATCCTTTATTTGCGAAAGTACTTCTGTTAAAGAAGCTGAGTTTTTATCTATCATATGCTTTTAAAAATAGTTAAATATTATTCTTATTATATTAGATACAATATAAATGCATTATGCTATTTATACAAATTGATTGTTTCTAATATAAGAACAAATAAGGTCATTTTTTTTAAATAAAATAATTATTTTAAATATTGAGACTTATGCTATGGATTACATTAACATTGTTAAAAATGCTGAAAAAAACCGTTTCCAAGCATTAATCAATCAGGACTATCAAAGCTTTAAAAAATTATGCGACCCAGAGCTTATCTATGTGCATAGCAGTGCAAAAGTAGATAGTTTAACGAGTTATATGGAAAAACTTGAAAACCAATATTATATTTATCAAACTATCGATTATTCAATTGATAATATTATTGAGCTCTTAGATAGTGTTCTTGTGTTTGCAGTTTTTGATGCATCACTGTTGCTTCAAGGCAATGCCATGACATTAAAGAACCGTACGCTATCCATTTGGAAAAAAACAGTGGATGGTGCAAAATTATTTGCTTATCAACCCACCCCTATCAAATAAAATCACAGAGGGGAAAAATCCCCTCTATCCATTTTTTATTAAAATTTCATGGTGTATGTCGTAAAAAAGCGATTTTCCATATAATCATCGCCCAAATCATTTTTATAATTTAAATTAAGCCATTGAAAACCTAATCCTTTTAACTTCCCTTCAGTGATGCTATAATTCGCAATAAAATCAAACTCACTTTCATCATATCCCTTTTTGCCATTGATTGCATAATTTTGTCCATCAACATAACGTGCCAATAAATTTAAATTCGGAACCAACCAACTGGCATCATGGTTAAAAGTAAAGTGATAAGACAATTCGTTCGCCTTATTGAATGCTCCCTGAGTCCAGTTGACATAACTTAGGACAGGCACAGCACCATCTAACATTGGGAAATCACTGTCTCCCTGAATTTTTTGAATCCCGAAACCAATCGTATTGGAGCCATAACCAAACTCTTGCATCAGCCCAAAGTATTGATTATCTATTTTGCCTAACTTTTCTGTGCCACTTTCTTCAGTATAATAATATCTTAATTTTGTATTAAGCCTTAATTGATCATAATTGGTTTTATATTTCACTCCCAATGAGTATTGATTAAATAAATCGACTAATTCACTCAAATAAATTTCAGTCTGTAAATTATTATTTAATGCATTATGTTTCAAGTTTATATAACTTAAACTATCAGATTCTTTTTTATTTATAGAAAGCTTTCTGAAATTTTCTTCATTTCGTGGTGAGTATTTATCTAAATAACCAACATCTACTTTTAACTGTTCATTCAATTGGCCTGAATATAATAAACCTTGATAAATTGTAATTAATTGTCGACTATAATCTGTGGTTGCTAAAGGTGTATCGACCCATTGCTCACCCCAGCTAATGTGATGCTGCTTATACTGAGCACCAATGGAACCTGCAACTTTATTATAACTTGATGCTTGCTCCTTATTGACTGGATCAAAAGGTAAAATCATATCATTCAGATGCTTATCATCACTTAAACGTTGCGCATATTGAATAGAACCCGTAAACGTTAAAGCGAAATCTTGTGTTAGCTCATGCTGACCCTTTGCACGGGCGATAATCCCCTGACTCCAGCTTCCTACTGATGGTTTAGCTGAATCATCAAAATTCCGATCTGCATATAGGTTTTTTAACGTTACATCTATGTTAATCTCTTTTGCATGGGTGCAGTTCACTACTGCTGCCATTGCTAAAAGCAATGGCACAGTCATCATATTTCTCTTCATTTTTTAGTCCATTAAATTATTTAATATTTTTAATCGTCCTAAAACCGACATGGCTTATGCCTAAATCGATTTCTTGCGAGTGTCTGGCAGCAGCTCGATATCGCATACAGTAATTTGATGCGCATAAGAAAGATCCACCTTTGATGGTATAAAAGTTAAAAGCTGGATTAGCTTGATGACTTTCAAGTTGGTTCATTCCCATGTGATCATCATGCGTTCCAGTAAATGGACTTTTGGTATATTCCCAGACATTGCCAATCATATCGTAGAGGCCAAAGCCATTTGCTGCGAAACATCCCACTGGTGCAACATCTCTGTAACCATCTTTATTGTCATTTTGATAAGGAAATTCACCTTGCCATACATTTGCATCAACATGTTTTAAATCTGCACTCACATCTCGATCATGGGTAAATCCTTTTGCGGCATATTCCCATTGTTCTTCCGTCGGAAGATCTCGACCTAACCAGTCTGCATATGCCATTGCATCCTTCAAAGTGATCATACGTACAGGTTGATTGGGTTCAATTTTACGATTGCTATTCGGACCCCAGGGTTGTTTCCAATTCGCTCCTTTCATCAATGTCCACCAAGCTAACTCCTTGACTGGTTTCTGGGGTTCAGTAAATACTGCCGCTTCTCCCTGTTTTTCTGCTTCAGTTACATATGCCGTGGCATCAACAAAGCTTTGAAATTGAGCATTGGTCACTTCAGTTGCATCTATCCAAAAATCTGTAACTGTCCTTTCATTTTGATAAAGCGCCTGCTCTTCTGGATAACTTTCATTATTTCCAATATTGAATGTTCCACCATGGATTTTAACCATGCCTGCTTGAGGTTGCTTCTGCCAATTGAGTGGCAAACCTGAATACTTTTGGCATTGTACTTTCGTGCCTAATTTGACTGGTTCCACTTTGGACGGCGTACCACATGCTGATAACAGCATGCTTCCGATTAATATCGAATACTTAAAAGTCTTCATCATCCCTGATCACCCTTTTTTATTGAGTTTTGTGTTTCAATTTGAAAACTACTCAACTGCGATATTCATGAGGTCTTTGCCGACCGTGATTTTCCCAGAATAATAAGGACTGATTTCAGCTTTCCATTTTTCATCAGTCACTGTTTTATCTTCAGCAGGAACCAAATGGCTAAGCACCAAATGTTTCACTTCTGATTTTTGAGCCGTTTTACCCACATCCTGTGTTGTAGTATGATGGGAAATCACTGCATCAATAAATTTCTTTCCATATCCCATCCGTTGTGCCAAACCATTTACACCTTCAATATGTACGACCTCACTCACGAGAATGTCTGCATTTTTGGCAAACTGGACAAAAGGCTTGTTAAAATTCATATCACCTGAAAATACAATGACTTTATCACCTATTTCAAAACGGAAAGCATAGGCTTCACCCATCTTAAATGGCGAGTGTGGTACAGCTAAAGCACTAACAGATATATTCTCATCTTGATATACGGCTCCCTGTTTATAGCTATGTACTTTCATTAGTGAATGAATATCTGCCCGTCCTTCATCTTCGATACGCAACTGGATATCACGCTTAAAAGCTGAATAAATATAATTCGTTGTTTCTTGAACACCTGGCGGACCGAAAATCTCAATAGAATGATTAAGACCCGATAACCAAGAATTCATGATCAACGAAGGATAATCAAGAATATGGTCACTATGCATATGCGTAATAAAAATGCCCTTAATATCCTTTAACTTAATTCCTGCTTCCAGTAATCGATAGCTTGCACCATAACCTGCATCAATAATATAAACATCCTTACCAACAACCAAAGCCGAAGACTGTGGTAATACTTTATGTGTCAGTAAAGATGGACCACCTTTTGTGCCCAATAAAATTAATTTAATCTCTTTATTTTCTGCTGCAAGTGTTGCCGCAGAAAATAAAAGTAAGGTGAAAAATAGATAAATTCTCTTTAGCATAACTGCCTCATTAACATTATTTACTCAAGTTTTTTAAAAACTCAGGTTCAATACATGTATCGTAGAAGCAGTTCATTTGACCATATTTATAACGTACAGGTGCTTCAACTACTCCAACATGTCGGGCATATTTATCCCATTCACTAGCTAATGCTTTCACTTTTTCTGGGTTTTGATCAGCGACATTATGTAAAAAACTTGGATCATTCTTACGATTATAAAGTTCCCATGAACCCGTACCATATGGCGGTGCCTGCAATTCTAAGGTCCAATCACCACGGTATAGAGCTCGGCGTGTATTAAATTCCCAACCTAATGATCTCTCAGGCATACTTTTATTCTTGAAAATTGGTAAGAATGAAGTTCCTTCTAGATTGAGAATTGGATGACCATTAAATGTATCTGGACGTTTAGTTTGGGTGAGTTCTAAAATACTCGGTACAAAATCTTTAACATGAACCAAATCGGTTTTTATCGCCCCCTGCTTCACCATTTTTGGAAAGCGAACAATAGCTGGGACATGAATACCACCATTAGCGACAAAACTTTTAAAATAAGGAAGTGGTGTTGATGCAACCTGTGCCCATTGTGGCCCTAAGTTTACATAAGACCCCTTTTTACCCATATTTTCGATACTGTTATCGAAGTTCGCATTTACCCAGTCACGTATTCCGTTTTTGTCTTCATTAGTTCCTAAAGATTCTGGCGTTGCAGATTCTGCACCATTGTCAGACATAAATAAGATAAATGTATTATCTAATTCCCCAGTATCTTTTAAATAATTGATTACACGGCCAATGTTATAATCCAAGCTATCAATCATCGCTGCATAAATTTGCATGGTTTTAATTTGATCTGCTTTTTGAGTTGCTGTTAATTTATCCCAAGCGGGAAACTCGTTGGCAATTGGATTATTTACTTTAGTTCCCTTCGGCATAATTCCTAAAGCAATCTGTCGTTGTAATCGATGGTTACGGATATATTCATAGCCCTCTTTGTATGAGTTTTTATATTTAACCAAAAACTCATCAGGTGCTTGTAATGGCCAATGTGGTGCTGTATAGGCTAAATATGCAAAGAAAGGCTGATCTTTTTTACGATCATTCTTAAGATATGACAGCATTTTATCGGTATAAAAATTACTTGAATAAAAATCTTTTGGTAGTGTTACATCTTTACCATCTTCCATGTATCGTGCTTTATAGTTACCAGGGAACATAGGACTAGCATCCATATGACTTGCCCCACCTGGCATTAAAGTAAATGAACGATCAAAACCGCGCGCTTTAGGATTACTATCTTCTGTTGCACCCAAATGCCATTTCCCAGACATAAACGACACATATCCTTGTGTTTTTAAGATTTCAGGCAATGTCATAACTTGTTGATTAAGTTTACCTTCATATCCTACTTTACCCTTTTGCTCAGGTTGTAAATATTCGGCCATCGTACCTAAACCAGCTTGATGACTATCATTACCAGTCAGTAGCATCGAACGAGTTACTGAACAGGTTGGTCCTGCATGAAAATTGGTTAAAACCGTACCATCTTTCGCCAATCTCTTGATATTCGGTGTATGAATTTCTCCACCAAATGGTTCTGTATCTGAGTACCCTAAATCATCAGCGACAATAACTAGAACGTTTGGTTTTTTATTTTCAGCTGCAAACGCCAAAGATGAGACAAGCATTGCAGGTATAAACAATGCAAGTGTAAGTTTCTTCATAACCATTAGATTTTCCTTAATTTGGTTAAAATAAATGCTTTCCTAAGCATAAATTAGTCCAGATCAATGCTTTGAAAAACAAGCAATGATTGAATTCTGTGCTTGTAAATAAAGAACAATTACTTGATATATAATCCCTGATTTATTCGCACATTTTCGACTTTAACTAGGCTCTGTCCCTTGCAAGGCCCATCAATGCACAAACCAGTTTCGATATCAAAAAGTGCGGAATGATGCGCGCACATAATTACTTGATTTTGATAGGTAGAGAATTGTCCCGAATGGTAGTCAAGCTGTACTGAAAAATGCGGGCAGACATTCTCATAACTGTAAAACTTTCCATCTTTGCGAATAATGACAATACTCTTGTCTGCTTTTAATGGATGAGTGACTTTTAAAACCTGTTGATCTAAAAAATCCTCAACCTCACAAAGCTTGATTCGTGTCGACACCATCATTCTCCTTGACTGAGAACAAAGTCATAATCGATTAAGTTATAGTTCGCATCTACAGCAAATTTAGCTTGATCTTCTGCACTCGCATTCCGTTGTTGAAAACCAACAATTAGTCGATCTTTAACGCCAAATACGGCATCACCATTCAAATATTCATCATCTTGAATAAATAAATGAGTAACCAAAGGTTGATGCCCTTCAGCTGTAATCATGAAATGAATATGTGCAGGGCGCCAAAAATGACGTTTGGAGTAATTTAATAACTCTCCCACCGTCCCATCTGAGGGAATTTGATAACTCACGGGTAGAATCGATTTAAATGCATATTCACCCTGCACCTGACTAATAAATGCGCCGCGCAAATTGGTGAGAAGCTGATCAGGGTCTTGACCAGAATACATACCATTTTCTGCAGTTTGCCAGACCTCGATTTTGGCACCTACGATAGCTTCACCTTGTTGGTTTAAAATTTTACCTTTCACTAACAAAGGTATTTCATTGTCAACATTCTCCTCAACAATGCTATCGGCATAGTGACGAATTGGCATATTGGCGATAAAGAACGGTCCAAAAACAGTACTTGGAGTCTGCTCTACATTTTTACTATGATTGATTTCATCGACCAACATAGATACACCTAACACGTCAGACAGCAAAATGTATTCCTGACGTTGTTCATGGCAGAGTTGTCCTGTTCGGGTCAAAAAATCAATCGCCATTTCCCATTCAGACTGAGTCAATTCCACCTCATCAACATAGTCATGAATCGATTTGACCAATTTTTGGATCAGCATTTTAGAACGTGCATCACCAATTTTTTCGAAACTGTTTATTGCACTTATCGTCACGTCATGCATATCAAAACTCCTTTTTCGACTCAGCAATTTATTGGGGTTCTAAACCTTCATAAGCCAATTGAAGAAGTGCTTCCAGCTCTTCACGTTCATAACTTCTAGGATTGTAATACGGGCTTTCACAGGTAATACGAGCAACCTCACTTGGCCCATCTTCAGGTAAACCAATATCTTTTAAAGACATTGGAATACCAAGCTGTTGATTGAGTCTGTAAATCAGTTGACCCACTTGTTTATGGTTTTGTCCGCCCAGTGCTTGAGCCAGTTGATCCATAGCTTCGATATCAGCATTGCGGTTATAGTGTGCAGAATATGTAAGGGTGATTGCATGGGCCTGTGCGTGTGGCAAGTTATAAGTTCCGCCTAAGGTATGACAAATTTTGTGATGAATCGCCATGCCGACGGAACCTAAACAAATTCCTGCTAGCCAAGCACCATAAGTCGCTTGTTTTCGCGCCTCGATATCTTGAGGATTTCTTACAATTTTTGGCAAAGCCTGACTGAGCGATTTAATCGACTCAATTGCCATCATGCTAATAATTGGATTTTTATCCTGTGCATATAGGGCTTCAACAGCATGTGCCATTGCATTCATCCCTGAACTTGCAGAAATATCAGCTGGTAAAGTCAGACTTAATTCAGGATCATAGATCACCATTTTGGGTAATACTTTGATATCTTTACCCGTTTTTTTCAGATTGTTTTCAGTCAAACCATAGACTGTCGTCATCTCACTGCCTGCATAAGTGGTTGGGATGGCAACAATAGGTGTTCCGATTTTTAGTGCAATGGCCTTAGCAAGTCCAATGGTTGAACCACCACCCAAAGCGAGGCAACAGTCAATTCGATGTGCTGTCACAAACTGAACCGCTTGATCAGCAACATCAACAGGAACATGCATGACGGCATATGGATAAACCCCTGCCGCCAATTCACCCAGCTGTTTCGCCATCATCAAGCCCGTTTCTTTTTGTTCTGGAGTGGTAATTACCAAAACTGAAGAATAGCCATATTCCTCTAAAATACTTTTGGTCTTTTGTGATTCGCCATTACCAAAATACACATTGATAGGCAGTGCTTTATAATGAAAATCTTGCATCTCATTCACCTCTCTGGAAATGAGGCGGTATTTGAGCATCCACATTGACCCAAACCGATTTCACTTCGGTATAGTCATGGATCGCTTCAAAGCCCATTTCACGACCATAGCCTGACTTGCCTACACCGCCAAATGGACTGCCCGGATTGACACGTTTATAACTATTAATCCAACACATACCCGCTTTGATTTTTTTGGCAAATAAATGTGCGCGTTGTAGATTATTGGTCCATAGCCCACTTCCTAAACCGTATTCAGTCCCATTGGCAATTTGCAATGCTTCAGCATCATCTTTAAAACGAAGCACTGTCACAAATGGTCCAAAAACTTCCTCTTGAGCCACACGATCATTGAGTTTTGCTTCAACAATCGTTGGTAAGACGTAATAACCATTTTTTAACTGCTCATCTTGAGGTGCAGTACCACCTAACAGAATTTTTCCACCTTGATCTTTTGCGATTTGAGCATATGCCAAAACTTTGTCTCGATGCAATTCTGAAGTTAAAGGACCCATTTCCGTATTTGGATCTAAAGGATCACCTAAACGAATGGATTGTGCTAAAGTAATGAATTTCTCTAAAAATTGATCTGCAATTTTTTCATGCAATACCAAACGTGAACCCGCAATACAGGCTTGTCCTTGATTGTGGAAAATTGCCCAAGCTGCACCATTTACAGCAGCATCAAGGTTGGCATCTTCGAATACAATATTTGCACCTTTACCACCCAGTTCAAGCTGTACACGTTTCAAGTTGCCTGACGACGCATTGACAATACCACGTCCCGTTTGGGTTGAACCTGTAAATGATATTTTTCCAACTTCGGGATGATCCGCTAAACGTTGACCTGCAGTATGACCATAACCCGGAACAATATTCACTACACCATCAGGAAAACCTGCTTTTTTAATTAGTTCAGCGATTTTAAGCGTAGATAATGGTGTGATTTCTGAAGGTTTCATTACAACAACATTACCTGCAGCAAGTGCAGGACCCAGTTTCCAACTGGTAAACATCAATGGGAAATTCCATGGCACAATCTGTCCAACCACACCAATGGGTTCACGAGTTGTGTAATTTAAAAAACCATGTTCTACAGGAATCACATTGCCTTCGATCTTATCGGCAATACCACCAAAATAGCGGAAACATGCTGCTGTACGTGGTACATCTAAACAACGTGAGTCTTTGATTGGATGCCCTGTATCTAAAGATTCAAGCTGTGCCAATTCTTCTATATTTTCTTCAATCAAATCTGCGAGCTTTAATAATAAACGACCACGTTCTGCAGCAGGCATTTCTGCCCAAGCAGGAAATGCTTTTTGAGCAGCTTGTACTGCAACATCAACATCTGCTGCTTCTGCTGCAGCAATCTTAGTGATCAGTTTGCCATTAGCAGGATTCACGACATCAATCGTTCCACCACCAAGCGCAGGAACAAATTCACCATTAATAAACAGCTGAGTATTTATTTTGCTCACATCCAATGCCTTTTGTTCAGACACAGTTGTCCCATCAACACGTAATTGTGTATTCATATGTAAAAACCTTTTAAAAAAAGGCTAATTACTTAGCCCTAAAACATGTGCTTAGAATGACACTGGGTAAGGTGGTAATTCACCAGATGCATATTTTTCTGGTAAATCTGGTGTTGCATTTTCCCAAACTAAAAGCATTGAACGTTTGGTTGAGTAACCCTGATGACGAATATTGGCAGGCATTGCACAGATATCACCTGCTTTCATGATGATGCGGGCAAATGGACTACCATCATTTTTATCTGCAATGTCCCAAGTGATTTCATCAGAAATTTGCATAAACCATTCTACGCGGTCATTACCATGAAAAATTGGTAGAATGTATTCTTCTGTTGTTGGGCAGAATAAACTTGCTTTACACACTGAAGTTACTGATGGGTTCCACGTTACATCTGAACGTGACATGTATTTAAAGAGATTAAATGCACTCAACTCACCTTCAAAACCTGGTTCACAATGAACTAAAGGTTCACCTTGATCGACATCGGCGAACTGACGGTTAACAGGTAAATCTTCGCGTAGCGGTGAATCCTCTGGCATACCTGGCATACGTTTGGTTGCAATACGATAACGATCAATCGCTTCAACATTGGCACCATTCTTTCGACCAAATGCACTGCCCGTTTCTTCCGGTGCAGCAAATGGATCAAAACCTGCATTCACCCAATCATGTAAAATTGCTTTAAAAGTTGCCATAATTTTAGGAGTTTCAAAGTTTTCCACATAATCAACACCTGCAGCACTCAGTACACCATTAAATGTACCCGCATACATGTCCACGCTACCATAATGGTTTTGCGTACCAATCACATGGTCAAAGTTCACCCAACCATAAAAAAAACCCCATGCAACATCACGCATAACAGCACGTAAAAATGCATCAGCAGACATTAAGTGTGAATGTTCACTGCCTTTTGCAGTCCACGTAATTTTGGCAAAATATTCATCACGACTTAAAGTAAACTTACCCAGTTTAAAAGTGATATATCCTGTATTTTCGTCTTTTCCAACGACTTCAACTTGCTCACTTGCAAATGTATTTTGTGCAGAGTTCATCCTTAATCTCCTATTACTTCAAGCAAATTTCTGACCATTTTTCGATAGAAAGCGGTCCTTTAATCGTATGTAAAATCAGCGTTGCTGGCTTTTGGCTGTTGAAGCGATAAGCTGTTCCAACAGGTAGAATTGCTTGATGACCTTTTTTCAGCACCACATAACCCATTGGTTTACCTTTCGGTTGTTCCCCTGCGGCTTGAGTACCTTCGATTGAAGTATCAATTTCTTGTTCCAGTTTTAGAAACTCAACACGAATTTCACTATCCATGGAAATAACAAACTCATCATGTGCACAGCAGAACCATTCAGAGGTACCTTCTGCACGGATGGATTCGATTACATATTTTTGGTTGATACCGACTACCGTTTTTTCATAAGGTTGAGCTTGACTCGCAACTTCAAAGATATTTGAAAAGACATAATTCGATGCCTTACCTTGAATCAATTGAATTTCACCTTTTTCAAAATTGTCTATACTTCCGAACTTTGTTGTATATGTATTCATCCCATTTCCTCTTCCGTCTTCATGACATAATTAAAAGTTAAGCCATGCTACGTTTGGAAACAATGTACGTTTTATCGACAAGACTGTTCGGCTTAATCGAACAAATAAATCTAAAAAAGCAAACTATAATTTTTGTCAGCTCACTGGACTCGTGAGTGAAATACTCTGTATATGACAAGGAATATCAAATGCAAAAACAATGGGATACTTCATATGAATGGAAAGCAGTTCTATTGCTTTCACTTGGTTTTGGCTTAGTCGGATTAGACCGATGGATTATTGCACCACTGTTACCTTCAATCATGCGAGACCTTTCACTCACTTATCAAGATGTTGGTATTATTTTTGGTGCGTTGGGAATCACATGGGGAATTTTTGCCATCATTTCAGGTAATTTATCTGACAAGATTGGGCATAGAAAAATTCTCATTCCATCTCTGATCATCTTTTCACTTGCTTCAGGTTTTTCTGGTGCGGCAACTGGCTTAGTCAGTCTAATTTTTATCCGTGCCTTGATGGGGATTTCTGAAGGTGCATTTTGCCCCACAAGCTTTGCTGCCACTGCTGCTGCTGCCAAACCATCTCGCCGTGGTAGTTTACAAGGTCTACAACAAAGTGGTTTTGCACTTTTTGGTTTGGGATTGGGACCAATTATTGCAACTCAACTACTATTGGTCGTTCCTTCTTGGCGTGAAGTTTTCTGGGTAGTAGCAATACCAGGGATTATCCTCGCCATTTTTATGTATTTTGTAATCCGCGAACCTCAATATACTCAAGGTGGACAGGCATTACATGAAACTGTAGGCGATAGTGAAAAAGAGAAATTGAATTGGCTTGATTTACTTAAGACCCGTAATATTTTACTAAGCATGTTAGGTTTATTTTGTACCATGTCTTGCGTATTTGTAATCAGCGCTATGGTTCCTCTTTATCTAGAAAACTATTTAAAACTTAGTTCTCAAGATATGGGGATTGTTGTTTCTGCGATTGGATTTGGTGGATTTTTAGGACAATTTTTAGTTCCAGCTATATCAGATTTAATTGGACGAAAGCCAGCAACTTTCATCGGCTTTTTAGGTTCAAGTATCTTTATTTGGGTATTTGCAAATGCTGATGCAACTGTCTTTTCACTATTCTGCTGTTTATTTATCCTTTCCTTTTTCAGTTTAGGATTAATTGCATTACTTAGTGGTCCAATTGCTGCTGAATCTGCTCCAGCAGGACTCATTGCCTCTGCAATTGGTTTAGTAGTCGGCGCTGGTGAAATATTTGGTGGTGGCGTAGCCCCATTTTTATCTGGCGTTGTTGCTGAACATTATGGCATTCAAAATATTTTTTACTTTAGCCTTATTGGTACCATTTTAGGTATGTTCATCAGCTTCTTTATTAAAGAGACTGCACCTCGTAAAATTGAAGCAATGGAAAAAAATCAAATTGCCATGGAAGAATAGAATCCTAAAATTATCCATGTAATTTAATTAAAGATACAATACACCCAATTTGAAAAGTAAAGCTAGGCTTTACTTTTCAATGAGTCAGACGCTAAAGAGCTAACTTAGGTTTAATTATAATCCCCCCATCAATCCTGCTAAACAAAGCAATCCGGCAAACAATTGAAAAGATAAAACAAAACCATCTACAGGATTCATAGATTGATCTATTAGCCATCCTGTAATAAGTGGCGCGATTATTCCGGCTATAGTTGCAATTGAATGAACAATCGCTAACAAGGCACCTCTTTGCTGCACGAGTACTATCTCTGCAATTATTGTAGGTCCTAAACTAAAAACCAGATTAGGGAATGCAAAGCCTAAAGCAAATAAAAACAAAGAAAAAATATAATTTTGTTCTATCTCAAGGGCTAAAAATACACTTACACCACCTAAAAAAACAAACAAACTCACCAAAGCAGCTCGACTGTATCTTGAGCTATAACTTCGATTTAGAAAATATTGCGATATAGATGATCCAATAAAACTGATTGGAACCACGATTAAAACAATTGCTGCCATCCAACAACTCATAGCAAATATATTCATCACAAATCCTTTCTGTAGATAAGCAGGAAACCATGTAAGAAGCATGGTAAATATCCAATAGGCAGCAAAAGAGAGAAATATAATGCCGTGAACAGAATGTTTCAAAATCAATGCCTTATAACTAACACAAGAATCCTTAATTTGAGTTTTAACCTCCATTCCCGGATGATCTAAATTTCCTTCTTTTCCAATATATAGCCAGAGAATTAACCAAATGATTTCAATAAAACTTAAACATAAAATGTACTTTTCCAACCACAATACTCCGTGATTCCTGCAAGCAATGGAGTTGCACAAATAATTCCTACAGGTCCACCTTGAGCAATTATTGTAGTAACTCGATTACACTGTTGATCTGGAAACCATTTATAAAGTGCATGAATTGCAATAGGATAAGCGGGCCCTTCACCAATCCCTAGTAATATTCTACAAATGAGTATTACTCCAAATGATGGCCACAGTACTATAGGTAACTGTGTAACTGACCAAATCAGAACCAATAGTGCAATAATCCATTTGCTAGAGTATTTGTTAGAAATAAAAACAAAAACAATGCCTGAATTAAAAAAGCAAAAGAAAAAGCCACTTGCTATAAGACCATATTCAGAAGCCGATAAATTCAACTCCTGCATAATAAAAATTGAAACGATGCCTACAACTCTTTATCAGCAAAGTTAATCACCATATACATAAAAATCATATAAACCATAGACTTAATTTAATTATTATCAAACTCCATATACATTTTCAGCCTATTCCACGTCAAAACCCTTACTGCAAAACCTTGTCGCCTCACAAGTCTAAAGCGCCATAAGAAAATCCTATTTCCTTACGCTTTTCACCAATTAGTTTGGCAGATGATGCTGAAATATTACACAAGTTGGGTGCATATTAATAAAGTTTAGTAAACTACAGACAGACTAGACCTGTTAAAAAGCTTTCTAATAAAAACTTCTTAAAAATTGGCTAATTTATATAATCAATTTTGGTGGAGGGGGCGTCAGTTAAAATAGATCAATAAGACTCTGTTTTATTTTGATTTTATTCTTAAATAAATCAAATTTACCCAATCTTAACCCTTTACCCTTTTTGAATATCCTATGGATGGGTCAGACCATGTAGAAGCATGATCAAGCCAAATCGAAATATTTCACTGATTCATTAAAGTCTAATTATAAGAAGGTCACTTCGTTGTGCAGTAGATTTTAGGTGCAGACTTATTCATGTGAGAATTATATTACTGAATAAGGTTTCTACAATAAGGTTTGCACTAAAGTTACCTCATGCAAAAACTTTTTTTATGCAATACTGTTCCTTATTTCACACAAAATTCATTATTAAATGAATATTATCTAGCTAAAAGTTTAATTAAGCGTATTTTAT
>Ga0256790_1000158_pt1 | contig 24033 bp, 28 predicted proteins | sample MC6MC0941MT_FD_190206 | JGI IMG/M metagenome (GOLD analysis project Ga0256790, IMG submission 190206) | Metatranscriptome of enriched soil aggregate microbial communities from Iowa State University, Ames, United States - MC6-MC0941-MT... | ecosystem: Environmental > Terrestrial > Soil >... | reverse complement strand
CACCTTTATTATGTATCATTTATCAACTATTTGATTATTGCCCGATCACCTCTTTAGCAAATCGCTGTTTCAGATAATTAGTATTAAACAGTTTTAATAATTGTTCATACTGATCTGCATCGATCACTTTCGGCTTTAATACACGTGCCGCCTCATAACGGGAAGACTGCGACGAGAATGTTGAAGCGGTTACCCACACCTGCTGCGTAGTGAAGCAGTAATTCTTACCATACTTCATTATATAAGCCAGGCGCGTTTCTTCATCAGTGCGGTTTTTCAGTTGCTGCATAAAATTATCAAATGCAACCTCTGTCATGGCCTCAGCACAATTAGCCGATCCTGTGCGGTTTGGCTTAGCCGGAACCTCTGCAGTTACGGGCACATCGGCATTAGTGTTATTATTTTCCCTGCTCTGCTCTGCTCTCCTGTTCTTCCTGCGGTTATTATTTTCACCCTGAGCAGCCTCTTGTTTTTGCTGCATTTCAAAACTCAGGAAGCGTTCATCTTTATCTTTAGGTACTGGTGGTGTCTGCTCTGTTGCAACCGCCGGTGCAGTCTCTTCTGCCGTCGGTTCTGTAACAACCACTTCTTCCACCTTAACAGGTTTCTCTTTTTTAGGCTTTACTACCTTAGGCTTTTTCTGCGGTTTCTCAGAAGGAAAGTCGGGTAAAGCATCGCCTGTAGCCTGCTCCGGCGCTGTTGTCGGTGCAGCCGGTGTATTTCCCGCTACCAGTTCCTGCAGATCCTTATTCGGATCTGTCATGATATCATCTTCCAGTTTATTACCGGCAGTAACATAATGCCCGTTGCTCAGGTCATATAAGGCAAACTTTGAATTATCTATCTTTTTCAGCACAAAAGCGCGCTGGCTGGACTCCGGAATATTCAGGATAAATTTCTGGGCAGGATATGCATTTTGCTGAAACAAAACATCGAGGTGCAAAGGACCCGGTGCAAGGCCGTTGAGAATAACAAAATTCTTACTGTACCGTGCCTGCATCTCTCCCTCCATCTTAATATAGATCGGAGTCTGTTTATCTCCCTGTATATATACAAAGGCATCATTCTTATCCTGGGCCAGGAGCAACCCCTGACTCAGTAACATGCTGCCGAACAGTAATAGTTTTTTCATTCCGGTATTTTATGCCAGTTCAATCAATACTTCTCCCTTCTCTACAGCCTGACGTTCCTCAATCTTGATGGCTTTGACCACGGCATCGCCGGGAGCTTTAAATACATTTTCCATTTTCATGGCTTCCAGGATCAGTACAGGTTCTCCCTTCTTGATCGCTTGTCCTTCCGTAACCAGTACTTTCAGGATCAGACCAGGCATAGGTGCCTTGATCGGTTCTACCTTCTGCATTTTAGATACATCCAGACCCATTTTGGCCAGCAACTGATCGATCGGTTCCTGGATTTTGATTTCATACAGGTTATTATTCACCCGTATGCTCATTGTTTTCTTCGTACGATCTACTGCTTCCACACTGGCCACATAACTTTTGTTATCGGCTATAATGGTAAAACTGCCGTTAGCAAGTGCTACGGCATCCCAGTTAATCGGTTGATTATTGATCTTGATCTCGTCCTGCTCTATAGAAACCTCACGCGACGCTGTCTCGGAGAATTGGATGTTGTACATATACTGTCTTGCAAAAATTAAAAACAACACAAAAGTAAGTTATTCTGCCATTCCCGCAAACAACAAGACTTTTTACTTTGCCGTAATAATTTTACTTTTGGTGTCTTCATTAAAACCACTATCCAAAAAACTATGGACATTCAAACCCAAAAGAAAGAGCCCATGTTTGCTACTGATAATATTAAAGCCCTGGATGCACTGGATCGTGCACATATGATTGCTTTTGCACCTTATGTATGGGAAGCTTCAAAGCTGCTGATCGAAAAAGGCGTACTCACGGTTGTAGACCAGAGTGGTGCCAATGGGATCACCCTGGAAGAGATCGTACCACAAACCGGATTATCGCACTATGCGGTAAGGGTATTGCTGGAAGCGGGACTGGGTATAGGTCTGGTATATCGTAAAGAGGACCGCTTTATACTGGCCAAAACAGGCTATTTCCTGTTGAAAAACGAAATGACCCGTGTCAACTATGAATTCATGAGAGATGTATGTGCCGAAGGTGCAAGCTCCCTGGAAGCCTCTTTGCAAAATGAGAAACCAGAAGGCCTTAAAGTATTTGGCGACTGGAGTACTTTATATGAAGGACTGTCTGTATTCCCGGAACCGGCAAAAGGCAGCTGGCTGGCATTTGACCACTATTATTCCGACAACACATTTGATGTAGCGCTGGAAATGGTGTTTGCCTCCAATCCTAAAAAAATCCTCGACATCGGTGGCAATACCGGTAAATGGTCCCTGCAAAGTCTGCAATATAATCCACAAGTGGAAATGGGTATTGTAGACCTGCCGGGCCAACTGGCCATGGCGGAAAAAAATATAGATGCAGCCGGATTTAAAGGCCGTGTACAATATTATAACCATAATGTGCTGGACAATAGCCTGAGCCTGCCGGAAGGATATGACATCATCTGGATGAGTCAGTTCCTGGACTGCTTTTCCGATGCAGAAATCATCGGCATTCTGAAAAAATGCCATAAGGCAGCAGGACCAGAAACACGCATTTTCATCAACGAAACCTTCTGGGACAGACAAAAATTCGAGACATCTGCATTTGCCCTGCAAATGACTTCATTATACTTTACCACTATGGCAAACGGCAACAGCCAGATGTATGACAGTGCCGTATTTTATAAGCTGATCGATGAAGCAGGTTTTGACATCATCGCAACCAATGATAATATCGGCCTGAGTCATACCATACTCGAGCTGCGTAAGAAATAATTTTTTTCCATTTCTGTAGAACAAAACAAATTATTAGAAATGATACAAACCGACGTACTCGTTATCGGTGCCGGACCTGCAGGTACAGTTGCAGCCTCTATTATAAAGAATGCAGGATACAATGTTGAGATTGTAGAAAAAATGCAGTTTCCCCGTTTCGTAATCGGTGAGAGCTTACTGCCGCGATGCCTGGAAGCATTGGAGGAAGCGGGTTTCATGCCGGCACTGAAAGAAAAACAGTTCCAGGAGAAATGGGGTGCCAAATTTGTAAAAGATGGCGCCATATGTGACTTTACTTTTAACGAGCAACATTCCGAGGGATATAAGTATGCCTGGCAGATGCCGCGTGCCGATTTTGACAGCACCCTGGCCAATGAATGCGTGCGCAAAGGCATACCGGTGCATTACCTGAGCGAAGTGATCGATATCAAGATCGACGAGCATGGACACAGCATTACCACAATTCAGAAAGAAGACGGCACTACCTTTCAGGTAGCGGCTAAATTTATAGTAGATGGCAGCGGCTATGGTCGCGTGATTCCGCGTATGTTCAACCTGGACAAACCGGCACAGCTGCCTACCCGTAAAACGATCTTCTGCCATATGGAAGATCCGCGCCGCATGACAGTAGAAGAGCCAAACCGTATCGTAATCTATGCACAGGGTACCGATTGCTGGATCTGGACTATTCCTTTCTCCACCGGTGTGACGTCTGTAGGCTTTGTAGCCCTGCCGGAGTATTTTGACCAATACGGCAGTGATGAAGATATCGTAGCCAAATTCAAAAAAATGATCGAGGCAGAACCTAATCTGCGTGAGCGTTTCAGAGATGTGGAATGGAAATTTGAACCGCGCATCCTGCAAGGCTGGAGTGCGACCTCTACCACATTCTTCGGAAAAGGATTTGTGCTGACGGGCAATGTAACCGAATTCCTGGACCCGATTTTCTCCTCAGGTGTAACCCTGGCTACCGTATCTTCTCAGAAGGCAGCCAACCTGGTGATCAAACACCTGAAAGGCGAAAGCGTAGACTGGGAAAATGAGTATATGAAATACATGGAGAAAGGGGTAGATGTATTCCGCACCTACGTAAAATCCTGGTATACCGGAGACCTCTACAAAATCTTCTTTGCAGACAATAAAAACCAGGATGTGAAAGCCCAGATCTGTTCTGTGCTGGCTGGTTATGTGTGGGATGATACCAATCCTTTCGTTAAAAATCATGAGCGCTCGGTAAGTGCATTAGTCAACTTCCTGGAGCATAATAAATAATCATCAATGTTGTATATCCATCATGTCGTTTCGCTAAGTAAAGATGCGCTCATTGCAGACGGGCAGGTATTGCACCAGCTGCAGGGCGATAGCCTTAGTGAAACGATCACAACATTATACCGAAGTCTGGGCATCAGCTACCCTAAATTCTTTAAGATGGACCTCCTGTCCAAAGCTGCCTTTCTTGCTACAGAAGTACTGGTACAAACCCTGGGCGATATTGCAGATAAAGACCGGGTGGCTACAGTACTGACTACCAGCAACGGTTGCATGGATGTGGATGAAAAGTTTGAAGCCTCCCGTACAGAACTGGCTTCCCCTGCCCTGTTTGTCTATACATTACCCAATATTATGCTGGGTGAAATCTGTATCCGCAATCAGTTTAAGGGAGAACAGATGTGCACCCTTTCCGAACAGTTAGATATTCCCTTTACTGCCTTTTACGTTACCGACTTATTACAACAGCGCAATACATCTGCCTGTCTCTGCGGCTTTGCCGAGGCTTATGGAGATCAGCTGGATGTACGCCTGATCTGGGTTTCAGCCGATCCAAAAGGCCAACCCTTTACGCCTGAACAATTAAGCAGCATCTTTAACTGATGGATACTTTAGCACAATACCAGGCTATATACGATATCGTACGGCTTATCCCGTATGGCAGGGTATGCAGTTATGGTGTTATTGCAAAATGTGTCGGCTACGGCTGTACCGCCCGTATTGTAGGCCGTGCTATGTTCAACAGCCATAACCTGCCCGATGTACCGGCACACCGTGTGGTCAACAGTGAGGGTAAGCTGACCGGCCGTTTTCATTTTGATACCCCTACAGAAATGGCAGATCGCCTGAAAGCCGAAGGAATTTCTATAAAAAATGATAAAATTGTAGATTTTCGCACCGTTTTCTGGGATCCGGATACCCTTGCGGCAGAGTTTTAAGAAAACGATAGTATTTGCCTCTGTACCTTTATATCAGTTTTCAAAGGTGCGGCAATGGACTACTTTCGGATTGACATGATAACACAGACCTTCGGGCGGATTTACCTCTACGTGAAACATCGTAATCCCGTCAAAAGGCGAAAAATTTTAATTGAAGAATACAACGGATCTTATCACGTTGTAGGCAGGGAGGCCATACTCTGGACCTCTGTTCTGTTCCTTATGATCGTGGTGCTCATAGCGGTTATCATGACGGTCTCGACTACACTGGAGACGTATGCCGAATAATGTTTATTATCTTGCAGGATAACAAGAGCATCAAATGAACATTAAACACCGCATACTGTCTACACTTGCAGGAGTACTCCTCAGTACTTTTAGTTTCGCACAGCAGCATACAAAGGATTACCTGGGCATAAAAGGTCCGGTACAACTGGCGGCCATACCCTATCAACTGGTATGGTCTTCTCATCCTATGGCTAACTATTTCAAACAGGAATACCTGCCTAAGGGTGATACCCTGGAGCATTTCAAAAAACTGGTTATTGTTGAGGTACTTCTTGGGCCTAAAAGTGTCAATGGTGCAGTAGCCAAGAAGATTGCAGAACTGGACAAGCTCAAGGAAACTAATCCAATCGTAAAATATGAAACCTTTGAAAAAGACGGAGAAATCATACTGGACTTTCTGCTTTGTGAACTGACTGCAGATGGTGAGCATCTGGAAATGATCGAACGCAATGTATACCGGTACAAAAGCACCAAAACTGCTGCTGGCAAAGACATCATCGTACTTTTTGCAGCCAGCGAAAGGGCTTATGGAGATGATATTATGCCCTTCCTGCAAAAGCTGAAGGTGCAGAGGGAATTGCTGTTCAATGCAGTCGGTGCCTATCCTATTCCGGCTATAAACATTAAAGAATAAGGTTTCACAAAAACGTTATAGTTTACCTAAACAATTTTCCCGAAAGTAGATTTCTTCCTATCTTTGATGCATTATGTTTCTGAAGATATTAATTTTTTTAATCGTAATCAGTCTTATCGCACGTTTCGTGCTGCGTTTTTTACTGCCTATCATGCAGGTGACCCGTGCTGCCCGACAGCAGATGCAGGATATGCAGCAGCATATGAATGCGATGAACAACCAGCGTGCCGAAAAGCAAAAGCCCAATCAAAGACTGGATGGTGAATTTATTGATTACGAAGAAGTCAAATAGCACTCACCCACCTTTTTATAGCAGATTTGCCCGGCCACTGTGCCGGGCATTTTTATATCCTGCATAAATTATCTCCCATTATTTTACCAGCTAGGCTGCATTAGGTATATTTGCAGCGTTATGTAAACATTTTATAACAAAACATTACCATGAGCGAAGAACGTTCTCTGAATTTTATAGAAGAAATTATTGAAAAAGACCTGGAAGCCGGAACCCATGAAGGCCGTGTACATACACGCTTCCCACCCGAGCCTAACGGTTACTTACATATAGGTCATGCCAAATCGATCTGCCTGAACTTTGGCCTGGCTAAAAAATATAACGGCAAGTGCAACCTGCGCTTCGACGATACCAACCCTGTAACCGAAGACACCGAGTATGTAGAGAGCATCATGAATGATGTGCGCTGGCTGGGCTTCGACTGGGATGAATTGCATTATACCTCCGACTATTTCGATCAACTGCATGACTTTGCCGTAGACCTGATCAAAAAAGGACTGGCTTATGTAGATGATTCTACCTCGGAAGAGATCGCTGCCACGAAAGGCAATATCGACCGTCCGGGTACGAACAGTCCATTCCGCGACAGAACGGTTGATGAAAATCTGCAACTGTTTACGGAAATGCGTGAAGGTAAATATGCCGATGGTGAGAAGGTATTGCGTGCCAAAATAGATATGGCGCATCCGAATATGCTGCTGCGCGATCCCATCATTTACCGGATCAAACATGCACATCACCACCGTACCGGCGATAAATGGTGCATCTACCCGATGTATGATTTCGCACACGGACAAAGCGATAGCATCGAAAAGATTACGCACTCGATCTGTACCCTGGAGTTTATCCACCACAGACCATTATATGACTGGTGTATTGATAAGCTGGGTATCTTCCCTTCACATCAATATGAGTTTGCCCGCCTGAACCTGAATTATACGGTGATGAGTAAGCGCAAACTGCTGCAACTGGTCAATGAAAAACAAGTGAATGGCTGGGACGATCCGCGTATGCCTACCATCAGTGGTATGCGCCGCAGAGGATATACACCGGAGAGCATTCGCAAGTTTGCAGAAACCATCGGTGTGGCGAAGCGTGAAAACCTGATCGACATAGGCCTGCTGGAATTCTGTGTGCGCGAGCACCTGAATAAAGTGGCCCTGCGTCGTATGGCCGTACTGGATCCGATCAAACTGATCATCACCAATTACCCGGAAGGACAAACCGAGACACTTAGTGCGGAGAATAACCCTGAGGATGAAAACGGCGGCCACCGCCCGATCAGCTTCAGTAATACATTATGGATCGAGCGTGATGACTTTATGGAGAACCCTCCGGCCAAGTATTTCCGCCTGGGCGTAGGACTGAAATCCCGCCTGAAGCATGCGTATATCGTAGAATGTACCGGTTTCAAAAAAGACGACAATGGTAATGTAACGGAAGTATACTGTACTTATTTCCCGGAAAGCAAGAGCGGTAGCGATACCAGCGGCATTAAGGTAAAAGGTACCATGCACTGGGTAGATGCCAACACTGCAGAGACTGCGGAGATTCGCCTGTATGATCGTTTGTTCAAAGTAGAGAACCCGGCTGCAGAAGAAGGCGATTTTAAAGATTATATCAATACCGATTCTTTAAGCACGATCTCTAAAGCCTATATCGAACCGGCACTGAAAGATGCTACCGCGGCAGACCGTTTCCAGTTCCTGCGCATCGGCTATTTTGCTTTAGATACAGACAGCACAGCAGACCATATCGTGTTCAACAAAACGGTAGGGCTGAAAGACAGCTGGAGCAAAGAACAAAAGAAAGGATAAACCTGATTAAAAATACATCATTTAAAGGAAGCTTTGCTTCCTTTAAATGATGATACATCTACAGACAAATATGAAGTATGCATTAGTTACCGGAGGCTCAAGAGGCATAGGACGCGCAGTTTGCGTGGCCCTGGCACAACTGGGCTACCCGGTGATCATCAATTATAAAGGGAATGTGGCGGCAGCTGAAGAGACTGCTGCACTGGTAAAGGCTGCCGGACAGGAAGCTGTTTTATTGCCTTTCGATGTAGCGAAAAAAGAAGACGTAACCGCTGCCCTCGGTGGCTGGATAGAAGCCAATAAAGGCAGTACCATAGAAGTACTGGTCAACAATGCGGGCATCCGTAATGATGTGCTCATGGCCTTTATGGAAGATGAGCAATGGCGCTCGGTACTGGACACCAGCCTGGAAGGGATGTACAATGTAACCCGCACCATTATGCAACCTTTGCTGATGAACCGTTTTGGCCGCATCATCAATATTGTATCATTGAGCGGACTGAAAGGTATGCCGGGACAGGTCAACTATTCTGCGGCTAAAGCAGGCATCATTGGTGCGACCAAGGCTCTGGCACAGGAGATCGCCAAGCGTAACATTACGGTGAATGCGATTGCTCCGGGCTTCGTTGCATCAGACATGACCAGCGACCTGAATGAGAAAGAACTGTCTGCTATGATCCCGATGAACCGTTTCGGCAAACCGGAGGAAGTAGCGGCACTGGTAAAATTCCTGGCCTCTAAAGATGCAGGATACATTACCGGTCAGGTCATCTCTATCAACGGTGGACTGTATACCTAAACTGATTTTGTCTTTAATACTATAATATAATTTTACAACATATAATAATGTATCGTTCGCACAATTGCGGGGAACTCCGCGCTACACATATCAATGAGGAAGTAAGCCTGAGCGGCTGGGTACAGACCGTAAAAAAACTGGGGAGTATCACTTTTGTGAACATTCGTGACCGTTATGGCATCACCCAGTTATTTTTCAATGAAGCTATGACCGTACAGCTGAACGAAAACCCACTGGGCCGCGAATACGTGATCCAGGCCAAAGGTAAGGTGATCGAGCGCAGCAGCAAGAATCCTAAAATGCCTACCGGTGATATTGAAATTGAAGTAACGGAATATACCATCCTGAATAAATCGGCCGTACCGCCATTCACCATCGAAGAAGAAACCGATGGTGGTGATGAGTTGCGCATGAAATACCGCTACCTGGATCTGCGCCGCCCTACCCTGCGCCGCAACCTGGAGCTGCGTTATAATGTAAACCGTGCTGCCCGTAACTACCTGCATGAGCAGGGATTTATGGATATCGAAACGCCATTCCTGATCAAATCTACCCCGGAAGGTGCCCGTGACTTCATCGTACCATCTCGTATGAATGAAGGTCAGTTTTATGCCCTGCCGCAAAGCCCGCAGACCTTCAAGCAATTGCTGATGGTGAGCGGTTATGATAAATACTACCAGGTGGTAAAATGCTTCCGTGATGAGGATCTGCGTGCAGACCGCCAGCCGGAATTTACTCAGATCGACTGTGAAATGAGCTTCGTAGAACAGGAAGATATCCTGCAAACCTTCGAAGGCATGTTCAAGCATATCTTTAAAGAAATTAAAGGACTGGAGATCAACGATGCGTTTCCGCGCATGACCTGGCACGAATCGATGCGTGACTATGGTAATGACAAGCCGGATATCCGTTTCGGCATGAAGATCCAGAACCTGAAAGTCAGCAATACCGTGCATTGCGAAGCCCTGAATGGCGTTGACTTCAAGGTGACTAATGAAGCCGAAAGTATTTTAGCCATCTGCGTACCTAACGGTGCTGACTATACCCGTAAACAAACTGATGAACTGACGGAGTGGGTGAAACGCCCACAGATCGGTATGACCGGACTGCTGTTCATCAAATGTAATGCCGACGGTACTTATAAGAGTTCCGTTGATAAATTCTTTGACGAAGATCGTCAGAAAGCGATCGCTGAAGCCTGTGGTGCACAAGCAGGAGATATCATCCTGATGCTGGCCGGTGGCGAAGATCGTACCCGTGCGGCTATGGCTACCCTGCGCCTGGAAATGGGCGAAAGACTGGGCCTGCGCAATCCGGAAGAGTTTGCCCCGCTGTGGGTTTTAGACTTCCCGTTATTTGAGCATAACGAAGAAGATAACCGCTGGTACGCCAAGCACCATCCGTTCACCGCACCGAAACCGGAGCATATCGAACTGATGAACGATCAGAGCCGCTTTGGCGAGATCAATGCCAATGCTTACGACATCGTACTGAACGGTACGGAGATCGGCGGTGGTTCTATCCGTATCTATCAGAGAGAATTACAGGAGAAAATGTTTGCGGCCCTGGGCATGAGCAAAGAAGAAAGCCAGGAGCAATTCGGCTTCTTATTAGGTGCCTTCGAGTATGGTGCACCTCCGCACGGCGGACTGGCATTCGGTTTCGACCGTCTGTGTGCCCTGCTGGGTGGAGAAGAAAGCATCCGCGACTTTATCGCCTTCCCTAAAAACAACTCCGGCCGCGATGTGATGCTGGATGCTCCGGCACATGTAGAGCCCAAGCAACTGGATGAACTGAAGTTAAAGGTGAATCTGTAAGGAAACACTTCGAGTGACACGTAGTTAAATTGAGGAATCTCCTCCATTGTAACATATAATAAAAAGCGCAGCGCACTGATCTGGATCAGTGCGCTGCGCTTTTATGGTATCTCTATTGATAAGAGTAAAGAGCCCTACACATAAGAGCAATACAGACAAGGCAATGAGGGCTTGTTTTCTTTTTTCATAGGGCTGCAATATTTGGAGTGTTTAAAGAAGTAAAACTAAAAATCATCTATTTCATCTTGTCTTCAAAGCAAACAAACTTTTGTACTGTTTTCCCAGGGTAACGGAAAAGTGAGTCATTTGTATATATAATTGCATCTGCTCACTTTTTAGAGACCTGTTTTATTTTGGAGAAAGTCAAGGGGAAATTTACGGTTTTTAAAACAAGAAATATCATTCTATTATTCGGAATATGAGGTGTTAACTTAGTCACACAAGAAAGGTATAACCCAAATGTAAATGTATTATGACAGTATAAAAACTAATTCAAATAATATGTTAGGTATAATTATAGTGATCTCTAAAATGAGCAATTAAATTTTCATGGAACAAAAATTGAGGCGAACTACTTGGTATAAGCAAAGAAATAATACAATCGAACTAACAGGTAAGGTTAATTCCTTTAATGTAAAAGATTTTTGTGCAGCAATAAGTTTATATAAATCTAATCCATCTAGACAATTAACTCTAGATTTTAGTCGTGTAACGAATGCTTATCCGAATGGCATGCTCCCAATTATTTCAACTGTTACTTTACTTCGATATGAAGGACATGATGTGTATGTAAAATTACCTCATAACGACAACACCAGAGCTTTATTTAGATCCGTAAACTGGGCCCACTATTTATCGCCAAAACAATTTGAAATTTCCGAATCACAACACGACCGACATTTAGTAACGAGATTTTTCAAAGATGAAGTTGAACAAAAGAAAGCTGTAGATGACTTTATGGACGTTATTCTTAGAAATATGGAGTTACCAAGAAGTATTATTTCTGGGTTAGAATGGTCAATCAACGAAATAACTGATAATGTATTAAATCATTCTAACTCACCTGTTGGAGGTCTAGTTGAGGCAACAACTTATCCCAAAAATGGGTTAATTGCTTTTGCAGTTGCTGACTCTGGCAGAGGGATATTAAATTCTTTAAAAGAAGGAATCCCTACTTTAAGAACAGATATTCAAGCAATGGGAGAAGCTGTTAAACAGGGAGTGACACGAAATCCCAAATTTGGACAGGGGAATGGGCTTGCAGGTTCTTTAAGAGTGACAACGCTAACTGGAGGTTCTTTTGAAATAACAAGTGGTGCGGGAAGACTCCTAACAACCGCAGATGAAACAGTTCGAAATCCAAGACAAGATTACCAAGCTTACCAAGGCACCTTAGTCTGTGGCCAGGTTTTATTAAAAAAAGATTTTTCTATTTCAGAAGCGCTAGACTTTGGAAACGGGGAATATACACCCGTTGACATGATAGAAATGCAATATGAGATGGATGATAAAGATTGTCTATTACTTAAAATGAAAAATGAAACTACTGGTTATGGCACTAGACGTTCAGGCCTACAGATTCGAACCAAAATCATGAACTTGATGGCTGCAGAACCTACCTACCCTTTAATAATAGATTGGGACGGCATCCCTGTCATATCTAGTAGTTTCGCTGATGAGACGATTGGAAAATTGTTTATTAAACTTGGAGCTATGGCTTTTTCTGCTAAAGTTAGAAATGTGAATATGGAAAGGTTAATTCAAAATCTTTTAGACAAAGCAGTGGCACAACGATTAACACAAGCTATTGATGACGAATAAGTGTGCCCTAATTCTTTTAACAAATTTATTAATTCATGTATCTATTAGAAAATATATAAATGCCATATCCAATTGACAAAAAGCTTGTAGTCGGAGTTTCTTCTAACGCTTTATTTGATTTGAAATTTGAAGATGAACTCTTTTTAGAAAAGGGTGTTGAAGAATACCGAAAATATCAAATTGAACACAAAGATGAAATTTTAGATAAGGGAGTAGCATACCCCTTTATAAAAAGATTTCTTGAAATCAATAAAACTTACTCTGAAGAAAGTCCTATTGAAGTAGTACTTATGTCAAAAAACAGCCCTGAAACTGGAATACGAATTTTCAATTCCATTAAACATCATAATTTAGATATAACCAGAGCGGCATTTACTTCAGGAAAATCTCCTTTTGAATATATTCCAGCCTATAATATTTCATTATTCCTTTCAACTAATGAAAACGATGTCCAAAACTCAATTTCTGCAGGATTTCCAGCAGGAAAATTTATCAACTCTGAAATTAATTCATTCGAAGACGATACGAATGAACTTCGAGTTGCTTTTGACTTCGATGGAGTAATCGCAGATGATGGCTCTGAAACTATATACAAGGACACAAAAGACCTTAATCAATTTCATCAGCATGAAATTGATCATATTTCTGAACCTCACAACCCTGGGCCATTAGCTGATTTTTTTAGAAAATTATCATTTTTCCAAAAATTAGAAACGAAAAAAGAAAGTCAAGATAAAAATTACAAAAAGGTGTTAAGAACAGCTATAATTACTGCGAGGAATGCACCTTCTCATGAAAGGGCAATTAATACCCTTAGTGACTGGGGAGTCACCGTAGATGAAATGTTTTTAATGGGAGGTGTAGATAAAAGTCGAATCCTCAATGTTTTAAAACCACATATTTATTTCGATGATCAGATTGTTCATTTAGATAAGGAAGCAACGAATATTCCTTTAGTACATATTCCTTTTGGCGTCGCTAATAAGTAATTATTGATTAATTGCATTTAATAACAGCTACAATTATCGGTATTGTCAAATATGTCAAACAATGTTAAAAATCAACTATAGCCAAAAGTAACCAAGGATCCATTTTCATTTCTAACATTACTCCTTATCTTCTATAATCCTGCTTGCGCGCGCTCCTAGCCTTTGTCCCAAATATATTTCAACAACAATAAAGGAGCCTCCCGGCTCCTTTATCTATTCCTCCATATCCTGTTCCTGGCCTTGTTCATGACGGCTGCCCAGGTTCTGGATCATGCGTGCAGACCGGTATTCCCGCTCCAGGGCTGTGTCGGCAAACAGGTTCATGAGGCTGTCGATCTTATACAGACAAAGCCGCAGGCTGGCAATCAGTTCCGGTATATGCTCCTGGTTATAGGTCCTGCGCTCCACAATCGTGGTACGCGGACGGCTGATCTGTTGTTCAAATGCATTGATCAGCTCGTTGAGATTGGTAATATCATTATTCGTAATACAGTAAGCCTGCAATTGCAATTCCAGGGTCTGAAGGCGGGTATAAATATCCTTCAGCTTAGACAGCGTCAGGTTGTCGGGGCGTTGCAGCAAAGCCGTTCTGGTTACCCTTAACTGATCATGCAATGCCGGGTTATTGGTATCGAGCGCATAAACGCTGGCCCTTTTGGCCAGATTCACCGCTAGTTGTACGGCCCGTGCCTCCGTGTCCAGTTTATGTTCCGTAACCCCCTCCGATCGCAGTTCTGCACCTTTAGCAGCCGTAGACAGGTCGCTGATCAGCTGCGTAAAGGTATCGGACTGTTGCACAAAGACCGGAACCGGTAGCCAGATAGCTTTGTAAGTGTCCAGCACCTGCTGTACGGAACGGCACATGGACAGAAAATTGACTTCTTTCTGATTCATAGTATTTTTAGTTTTAACGGTTTTAAATAAGCATGACAATGCTTTATGCTACTCAAATATAAGTATCAAAAATCCCTTATAATGCAGTCCAGTAAACGATTTCATTATTTTCATACAGCATATTGACTATCAACATCTTTCTCTTGATCTATTTTCATCAACCAACTTAATGACTACGCTGCTGTTATATGCCTGCAGCATGGATACGTACGGTTGCAGAACGAATTATGAGGCTGCCCGAGTGACTTATGACAGAGACAGTACAGATTATGGTATAATCATCATAAATTATGAAGAGTACAGAATGTATTATGCTGTTATCAGTACGAATTATTATATGGACAGTATGGTATAATGTATTTACAGAACAGATAATGCCATGATCAGTACGAATTATGAAGAGTACAGAACGCATTATGCTATTGTCAGAACGAATTATTATATTGACAGTATGTAATAATGTATTTACAGAACAGATAATGCCATGATCAGTACGAATTATGCTATGGTCAGCATAAATTATGAAACCAACAGCAGGAAAAACTGAGGAGTATATACGGATTAATTATTCCCTGCTCCTATTTTTCACATCATCACACCCATTTATAAACGGGTAAAACACCCCGGTAGCCTCTGGCGGCTTCCTGTATCTTTACGGCACATTTATTGCTCAGCATAACAATGAGCTGTATTTAATGAAGAGGAGATCATCATTTCCGGGTATTCCGGGGATGATGATTTTTTATGTGCATTTGTGTCGGTACAATTCAAAAAATGTATTAATATGCATCAGTATAAATCATGAAGTATGAAACAGGACTACTGGAATGTCAGCAATGAGCAGGTGATGGAGAAAACAGGAAAAGAGATCACAGAATGGATCGGTATACTGGATGCCTTCCAGGCACGGGATAAAAAATCGAATGATGTGGTGGCGCATCTGCAGCAGGAATATAATGTACCCCGATACTGGGCCCGGACATTAACGACCTTGTACCTGAAACAGGAAGAAAGCCAATAATAATAATCATATGAAGAAAGGAATATCAAGCCTGCTGATATTATGCGCACTATTCGGCTTTACGCAGCAGAAGGAAACCCAACATAAGTACAACGGCTGGACCTCGCACAACCTGCATGGAAAGGTCAGAGAATTACGCCTGACCTCCTATCCGGCAGATGCCAAAGGACGCAAATTATCGGAGCAGGCGGAGGGTCACAAACATCAATTTGCTTTTTCGGAGCAGGGAGATGAATTACAGTATAATATCTACGATGCCTCCGGCAAATTGCTGGTGCAGTCTGTACCCTCTTACATCAACGGGCGCATTGGCAATACTACGAATACGGATATGGCCACCGGACAGGAGGAACAATGGGTTATGTTCAGCTATCTGCTGGATTTCTACCCGCAGGAGGCGCATTGCTATATCAACAATAGCCTTCACAAAAAATTGTATAACCAGGTCAATGCAATGGGTCATTTGACCCATACCCGCGTTATGGATAACAATGACCGACCAACGTACTTACGCGGCATGAAATATGATGCCCAGGAAAACCTGGTCGCTGCCTCCGATACATTCAAAGTATTAAATAATAAGGACAGTATTGTACAGACGACTTATCGCTACCTGCAATCAGACAGCAATCATAACTGGACACGGAGACTGGACCATGTAAACGGCAGGACGATGATTACAGAGCGGGAGATTGTGTATTATAAATAACCGGGCTTCGGGTTAATCTTCTTTTATATTGATACAACATTCATATAAACTTCTGCTATCTTTATATTCAGAACCCATTAACCCAAGACATGAAAAACGCCATCATCATCTTCCTATCTATTGCCCTTACGGCATCGGCCTGTACGAAAAACAACGGGCATACTGGCCATAATAATACAGGACATTTTGTTTTGGCCGATTTTCACCTGTACGACTCGGCCCATAGGGTAATACAGGATAGCGGACCGGATACGACACAGCATTATCCCATCAACAGAACGATACAGATCAGTGAAGATACGGCTGCCGGCAGACTGGTCTACCAGGGCGATACCTTCTTTTGCTATAATAAAGGCGCGATAAGGCTATATAGCGCCCAACAGGCAAGACCTCCTTTCATTGATGTTACAGATACTACTATTATGGTTAAACTGTATATGTCATGGGTCGGTTACAGGACCTGGGAATACCTTTACGGGACAAAAAATTAAGTGTGCAATACACCTCTCTCTTCAAATTATACCTCTGATATATTGTAGTCTGGACAGATATGGATAGAAGCCACAAATACTCCGGAATATACTATATTCGCGCATCAGAAAAATTATGAAAAGACTTTTATTTTTAGCCCTGCTCTGTATCAATCAGTGTTTCGGTCAGGAGCAACTGAGTTTTAAAACACCTTATTACAATGCCATAGACAGGTGGGTAGCCTTTAATAAAAAAGGAGAAAATGATACCACCTATATGCTGGGCTTTCTCTATTTTGATCAGCAGGCAGGATTCACTTTTGATTATGAATCTTCTTTTATCCTTACGGATACCGGGTTATATAAGTTACCCAAAATACCCGAAACCAGCTTCAAATTGCGACTGGCAGAAAAAACGGCCCCTGTAGCCATCCTTAGTGAAGAGCAACTGAAGCAACTGGGTCTTCCTGCCCAGCCAGAATGGCTAAATAATTACAAGCAGAACAAGGATAAGGTTCCTTACTTACTCAATCTCGGCTATAGTTACAATCATGTCGGTGCCAGTCAGAATGCTATAGAACCGCTACAGAAAGCTTTTGTACAGGATCCCTCGTATAAAGGACTGGCCTTTGAACTGTCTTATGCTTATAACGCCACTGAACAGTTTGAAGCAGCAGTAGCACTGCTGACCAAAGCTATTGTACAGGAACCTGAAAATGCATGGCTGTACCGTGAACTTGGCTACGCATATAAAAATTCAGGCAAACTGGAATTATCTGATCAGTCGTATCGTAAAGGCATTTCTTTGGCCAAAGAAGATGCGGAAAAGGCAGAAATGGCGATCAATATGGCACAAGCATACTACATTGCGCGAGATAAAGCAAAATTTGAAGAATGGACAAAGCTTACAAAAAAGTATGCTCCGAAAGATACTCCCTTTAAAAAGATTGTTGATTCCTGGAGCAAGAACTGGGACAAACAATAATCTCTGTTGCGCTGAAGAAACGCATTGGAATAATAGACAATTCCCGATCCATAATTTATTCAATTATTTGAGCCCTGGCTGATGCCAGGGCTCTGTCATTAATATAGCTTGGGTTCAGTTTATTAAAACTACTGATTACATGCATGGTCCTATGCCCATATACAATTATACCTTATTCCCCAACATCTTCCCCACCACCTTATCGATTGGCAGGCTCAGCTTGGTTTCCAGGCTTTCATTGATTGGATGAAAATATAAAATACCGGTATCGGAATGTGCAGGTATCTCCTGCCCTTCCTCCAGCTCGACGATATAATAAATGCTGATGATCTGGCTATCGTCCATCATAGATTTCTGGAAGAAGTCAGTGGTATAGAAATGCGTACAGTATTTAATGCGTAAACCCAATTCCTCTTCAAATTCACGCTGCATACACTCAATCGTTCCTTCGCCGTAATCCAATCCTCCGCCCGGGAATTTCACAAAATGATGTTTGCCGTATTGCTCCTCACTCAGCAGGACTTCCCGCTGTTCGTTGATTACGATTCCGTATACGCGTACGTTGAATAATGTGCTCATAATTGATGCTTCAAAGGTATCAAAAAATACGATTCTACCGGCTGCAAACGGGCCTGTAAAAGGTTTTGAGACCGGGGTCATGTCCAAACCAGCCATGGCATTTGCTCCGAATGCTGCAACCCAATACAGCATTGCATTCCCCAACATTATCAACACGCTGTGCATATCTCCTTTCTTAAAATAAAGTGCAGGATATTACCTTTGGAAACCGAAAGGTTCTTAATGGGTATTAAACATTTAGTATGTAACCACATACCGAACTGAAATCAGGGGAATCGTGTGTAACTCACGAGCTGTAGCGCAACTGTAAATACACTGTGTGTATAAGCCAGGATGCCTGTTTAATACCAACGATTTTTGCTTTCGCTTAAAAGCAAGTCCGCCACTCTGTGTATGCCGCTCTGGACATACACCAGTACGCTGACCCTGCTTTTTGCGATATAAAACATAAAAAACTGTTCACGTAAAAAGTAAACGCTATGAGTATTTTCGACTTCAGACAAAATTATAAGCCTTTCGAATACCCGGAGGTGCTGCAATTTACCGATGCGATCAACAAATCCTTCTGGGTACACTCAGAGGTTGACTTTACCGCAGATCTCCAGGACTTCCACTCCCATCTGAACTTTGCGGAGCAACAGGCCATCAAGAAAAGTCTGCTGGCCATTGCACAGATCGAGGTAAGTGTAAAAACATTCTGGGGCAACCTGTACCTGCATTTGCCTAAACCGGAATTTAACGGTCTGGGCAGTACTTTTGCAGAATGTGAATTCCGCCACTCTGAAGCTTATTCCCGCCTGCTGGAAGTACTGGGCTACAGCAGTGAGTTTGAAAAGATCCTGGACATTCCGGCCATCAAAAAACGCATTCAGTACCTGGGTGCGGCATTGAAAAATGCAAAAAGTGATGAGCCTCAGGAATACATTACCTCCCTTGTATTATTTACCATCCTGATCGAAAATGTGTCTTTATTCAGCCAGTTCGCGATCATTCTGTACTTTACCCGTTTCAAAGGATATATGAAGAATACCAGCAACATCATTGCCTGGACTTCTGTAGATGAGCAATTGCATGCGAACGCGGGTATCTACATCATCAACCAGATCAAAAAAGAATTCCCTGAATATTTAGACACAGAAAAAGAGGCACAGATCCAGGAGATTGTGAAGGAATCGCTGTTGATCGAATCAGAAATCCTGGACTGGATATTTGAAGATGGTGACCTGGAGAAGATCAGTAAAAACGATATCCTGAACTTTATGAAGTATCGTATAGACGATAGCTTGTCTAAAATAGGCCTGTCTAAAATATATAATATTTCTGAAGCAGAATATATGCCGATGCAGTGGTTTGAAGAAGAGGTATTTGCCAACAGCCTGGACGATTTCTTTGCGAAACGCCCGGTAGACTATACCAAACACGATAAGAGTATTACTGCAATGGACCTGTTCTAATCCCGAATTCAACGATCCCATAAGATGAACTTAACGATAGAAGAAAGAATCAAAAATGCGGAAACCCGCATCTTTAAAGTAGTTTTCCCGAACACAACCAATCACTACAATACTTTATTTGGTGGTACGGCCATGCATATGATGGATGAAGTAGCCTTTATTGCGGCTACCCGTTTCAGCCGTAAACGCATGGTAACGATCTCCTCCAGCCAGATCGATTTCAAGGAATCCATCCCTGCAGATACGATCATCGAACTGGTAGGCCGCATTACCGAGATCGGTAATACCAGCCTTAAGGTATCTGTAGAGATCTTCCAGGAAACAATGTTCAGCGAAGAGCGCAAAAAATCGATCAGCGGTATGTTTACCTTCGTAGCGATCGACGAAAATAAAAAGCCCATTAAAATATTAGATTAAGATATGGAAAGATTATGGTGGCTCAACGAAGAAAGTGAGCAAATATTAAACAGAGGCTACTTACTGAAAGGCGAAACCGTAGAGGGTGCTATTGACCGTATTGCCGGTGCAGCAGCACAGCGCCTGTACAAACCGGAATATAAAGAAGGTTTTAAGGAGCTGATCGAGAAAGGCTGGATGAGCCTGAGCTCTCCTATATGGGCCAATATGGGTACAGAAAGAGGCTTGCCGATCTCCTGCTTTAATGTACATATCCCGGACCATATCGAAGGCATTACCCATAAACTGGGTGAGGTGATCATGCAGACCAAGATCGGTGGTGGTACCTCCGGCTACTTCGGCGGACTGCGTGCGCGTGGTACTGCAGTAACCGATAATGGTAAAAGCAGCGGTGCGGTTTCTTTCATGAAGCTGTTCGATACTGCTATGGATACGATCTCTCAGGGTGGCGTACGCCGCGGGGCTTTTGCTGCTTATCTGGACATTGACCATCCGGATGTAGAAGAATTTTTAAACATCAAGAACATTGGCCACCCGATCCAGAACCTGTTCTTCGCCGTATGTATCCCGGATTACTGGATGCAGGAAATGATCGACGGCGATATGCAGAAGCGTGAAATCTGGGCTAAGGTCCTGGAATCGCGCCAGCAGAAAGGCTTACCATACCTGTTCTTCTCTGATAATGTAAACCGTAATAAGCCACAGGTGTACAAAGACCTGAGCCTGCAGATCAATGCCAGTAACCTGTGTTCTGAGATTGCCCTGCCGTCTACGATTGACGAATCCTTTATCTGCTGCCTGTCTTCCATGAACCTGGAACTGTACGATGAATGGAAAGATACGGAAGCGGTAAAAATGGCGATCTTCTTCCTGGATGCGGTATTGCAGGAGTTTATCGTAAAAACAGAAGACAATTATTACCTGGCTGCAGCGAATCGCTTTGCCAAAAGACACCGTGCCCTGGGCCTTGGTGTACTGGGCTGGCACTCTTACCTGCAGAAAAACCGTATTCCTTTTGAAGGACTGCGCGCCAAACAGCTGACCAACGAGATCTTTAAACATATCCACGAAAAATCAGAAAAAGCAACGGCGGAACTGAGCTATATCTACGGCGAACCGGAGATCCTGAAAGGATATGGAAGAAGGAATACTACCCTGCTGGCGATCGCGCCTACGACTTCGTCTTCGGCAATCCTGGGCCAATGCTCTCCGGGCATTGAACCATTCAGCAGTAACTATTATAAAGCGGGTCTGTCCAAAGGTAACTTCATGCGTAAGAACAAGTACCTGAAAGCATTGCTGGAAGAGAAAGGGCTGGATAATGAAGAAATCTGGAGAGGCATCATGCTGAACAATGGTAGCGTGCAGCATATTGCAGAGCTGACACAGCAGGAAAAAGATGTATTCAAAACATTCAAAGAAATCTCTCAGCTGGAGATCATTCAGCAGGCTTCTATCCGCCAGGGCTTTATAGACCAGGCACAGAGCCTGAACCTGAATATCCCATCCAATATGCCGATCAAAGACGTAAACCGCCTGATGATCGAGGCCTGGAAACTGGGAGTAAAAACGCTGTATTACCAACGTAGCCAGAGCGTATCGAAAGAACTGGTGAACAACCTGGTTACCTGCAGCAGTTGTGAATCGTAAACACTTATGAATACCATAACGGAAAAATGCTCATCTCTGTATGAGCATTTTTTATGCCTTCAATTCTGTGTAAAGCCGTAAATTACACATCCGCTTACACCAGAGCAAACGCATAAGATCATGATGAAAAAAGCAGCAGCCACCCGGCAGCATATACTTCAGAAAGCATTTGAACTGATCTATACCAGGGGCTATCAGACCACGAGTATAGATGATATACTGGCAACCACCCAGGTGACCAAAGGCGCCTTTTATTACCATTTCAAAAATAAAGATGAGATGGGTGAGGCCATCGTGAATGAGATCCTGAAAACCACCCTGACAGAAAGTTTCATTGGTCCGTTTAAACAAGCAGCTGATCCATTGAACACTATTTATGATATGATGCATGGCCTGCTGATGAAGAATGATTTCCTGAAAGTAGAATATGGCTGTCCTGCCGCTAACCTGACCCAGGAAATGACCCCCTGGAATAAAGATTTCAGTAAGGCATTAAATGAGCTGAGCCAGCAATGGCAGAAGGTCATGATCGATTCCCTGAACGAAGGCAAGAAAAAAGGAACCGTACATAAGGATGTAAATGCACGCCAGGTGACACTTTTCGTCCTATCCGGCTACTGGGGTATTCGTAATTTCGGCAAACTGGAGAACAGTAAATCGGTATACCTTCCTTACCTGAAAGAGCTTAAAAAATACCTCAATACCCTGAGGTAATTTTTTTGACACAAAACATACTAATCAGTATGTTTTCTAATTTACCTTCGCTCATCAAACGAAAATCATGTACCAGACACTTACCGTTTATCACTCCCTGCTCCGCTGGCTGGTATTGCTGAGCCTCATCCTCTCGCTGATCACCGCCTGCAGCGGTTTATGGAAACGACGCAGCTTCAGCAAAACGGACAATGCTATACGGCACTGGACGGCTACCATTGCCCATATACAACTGATTGCCGGTATACTGCTCTATGCACAAAGCCCTGTAACCCGCTTTTTCCGGGAGCATAATGCAGAGGCCCGGCAGCAGTTCGACATTACCTTTTTCAGTGTAATCCATGCAATACTTATGCTGGTGGCCATTGTACTGATTACAATTGGTTCTGCGCTCAGCAAAAGACGTCATACTGATCAGCATAAATTCCGCAGCATGGCTTTATGGTATGCACTTGCCTTACTCATTATTTTTATCGCCATTCCCTGGCCCTTTTCTCCCTTTGCCACCAGACCATATATCAGATAAATTATGTTTGTATCCTTACTTAAAACGAAAATCGGAAGGCTGCGTATCATCGCATTCCTGGAGGGGCTCTCCCTTGTCATCTTATTATTTATTGCCATGCCATTGAAGTACCTGTTCCGATACCCGCAACCGGTACAATTAATGGGCACTGTACACGGTGCCTTATTCCTGCTCTTTATATTCAATACCCTGAGCGCAGGTATAGAACAGGGCTGGCGTTTTCGGAACACGACCTGGAAGGTACTGCTGGCCTGCATTATCCCATTCGGGACATTTTATATAGACCGTCAAATCTTACGTAAACAATGAAAGCTATATTGATTATTGCCAGTGTATTGCTGTTGAGCTACGCAGGCTACCGAACCTATCGCTATGCGACCATGACTAAGGGTCTGGACAAATTAATCGAGCGCGGGGCTGTAATACTGGACGTACGTACCCCACAGGAGTATGCGACCGGTCATATCGCAGGCTCGGTTAATATCTCACTGGGTGCTATACGCGAACGCTATACAGAACTGGATACCGCTACAACCTATATTACTGTATGCTCTCACGGATTAAGGAGTGTAAAGGTGCAGCAACTCTTACAGGAAAGGGGCTTCAGACATGTGTATAACGGCGGTGCCTGGGCCGATCTGGAGCAGATGATTAAAGCTTCTGCAATGAAATAATTATGCACTGCCGACAGTACTGTTTTATGCAGAATTGCTCTATTTTTGTGCTCATACTCAGCAATTATGAATGCACTAGAAACATATGAACAAATCGGGCAATCGGTAGCCGGTGCGGCCTCCAGCCAGATGTTCGGCAAGCCTTGTTTTAAAATTGAGCGGAAAGCATTTGCCTGCTTTTCCCAGGAGGCGATGGTTTTTAAACTGACCGGAACAATACGCGAGGAGGCGCAGCAACTCGAAGGTGCATTGCTGTTCGACCCTTCCGGCAAAGGCCGCCCGATGAAAGAATGGATACAGGTGCCTTTTGCACATAAAGACAGGTGGCCGGAACTGGCTGCCACTGCTGCACAATATGTAAAAAGTCAGAAAACAAGGATGCAGTAATATTCTGGATCCCTTTTAATAGT
>Ga0256790_1000153_pt1 | contig 24251 bp, 30 predicted proteins | sample MC6MC0941MT_FD_190206 | JGI IMG/M metagenome (GOLD analysis project Ga0256790, IMG submission 190206) | Metatranscriptome of enriched soil aggregate microbial communities from Iowa State University, Ames, United States - MC6-MC0941-MT... | ecosystem: Environmental > Terrestrial > Soil >... | reverse complement strand
TGATTCTGACATATTATTTGTTTTATGCTGGGTAATATTTTAAAAATAATTGCAGAGTTCTAAGCTATAATTGTTTTATTATTTACCTTAATCTGAATCCTCAGATTTTAAAGCCCAATATGTCAAAAAATCTCGCTACGTTGATTGGTTTAAGTGCCATTTTACAATGGTCTTCCATCGTCGGTTTATTGAAAAAAATTAGTTTTAGTTTGGGCGCTGAGTTAGCTGTGCTGCTGATGTATACACTGAGTACTTGTATTTTATTAATATTTTTTAAAATCCCAAATTTAAAATTAATTTCAAAAAAATATCTGATTTTTTCTACCTTATTATTTGTTATTTATGAATTATGTTTTTCTTATGCTATTGCACTGGCACAAACTGCTCAACAGGCCATCGAAGTCAGTCTAGTCAATTACCTCTGGCCAGGATTAACTGTTGCCATGCTGATCCTATTTAAAGAAATTAAATTTAATGTCTTTGTTATTGTTGGATTAGCCATCAGCTTGAGTGGAATTATTTTAATTCAAACTGGGCAAGGTGCTTTAACTTGGTCTAATATTTTATCCAATATTCTAGAAAATCCAATCAGTTATATTTTGGCACTTGTTGGGGCAACGCTGTGGTCCTTATATTGTGTCATTACCAAAAAATATAGCGATGGGCATAATCCAATTTCATTTTTCTTTGTTTCGATCAGTATAGTACTGTGGAGTAAATACTTGTGGTCACATGGGTTGAGTCTAAATGCAATTCCACAAGTTGAACTTACAACAATTGGATTATTAGGCATTGTTTCAGTGGTGATGGCCTTGGGTTATGCTGCTTGGAATATTGGTATTATCAAAGGCAATATTACGATTTTGGTGACTTTATCTTATTTTAGTCCAGTCATCTCAACTTTGATTTCAATGTTTATCTTACAAACCAATCTACCAACAGAGTTTTGGTATGGTGTGATGTTGGTGACTTCAGGCTCTTTGGTGTGTTGGATTTCGACAAATTGGCAACAATTAAAAGAAAAATTATTAGCTAAACTAACGAAGTCAAACTCTTTTTTATAAGAAGATCTATGTTGTTAAGATCAGCTTTAATCATATATTGATCATTCATCATCAATATATGATTAATTATGTTAATACCTCCAGACGCTGGGGATGGAAAAATGAAAATTTACACAATATAGCGTTTGCTTAGTCCCCATTCTGCCAATATCCTGCGATAGGTTGTAGATGAACGATCTGCTTCAAAATGTGCTTCCATTGTAATATCCAATGGAAGCTCTTCTGGTTTTTGACTCTCTACCATGTCCTGATCTTCTGCAAAAATTTGTGCATTAAAATCATAAACTGCCTGCAAATCGCCTGTGGTATCAAAATTACGGGTGAGTGGTACAAATAATCGAGTTTGGTTATGTGATACAGGACAACAGGCATTTAAAATTTTTAATACGCCCTCACGTGGAAATTCAACTTTTAACACTGCTGAAAATGGCGGGTAAACGTCAAAAATTCGCTTCCATAAAAAACCTTCTGGTGCCAGATGCTGTAAACCATGTGGATAGTTGCTCACATTGCTGACATATTCAGTATGTAAACCATAATCTGTACGTTCAGTGGTGTATTTGGGTACAACAGGATTTTCAGCATCGGCAAAAGACTGCTGATGTACCCAAGCAAAATGTGCAACATCAATAAAACCTTCCAATTGCCGCCCGCTTGAACCAGCAATATCAACAAATGGTGGCAAAATGGGCTGATGATCAGGATGATCCCAAGTATCCAATATTGGAAAGTTTGCGAGGCTTTCATCACGGCTAAATAAACTCGTCCAAACCAAACCATATTTTAAAACTACAGGAAATTTGGTGAGGCTAAAGCGCTCTGAAATATTTGTCAGTTCTGGCTGTGCTGGAATTTTTGTACATTGACCTGCTGTGTTGTAATGCAATCCATGGTAGGGACAAACAATCTCTTCACCTTGCACCCAACCTTTGCTGAGTGGTACACCACGGTGCGGGCAAATATCACGCACCAACTGAATCGCACCACTTGCCGTTTGATAAAGCGCCATTTTCACATCGAGGAGTTGTACTTGTTGTGGGGCTGTTGTGACATCTTGCACACGTGCGACAGGATACCAATGCTGAGCGAGTATTTCCCAGTCTTTAGGCTCAAAACCACTACATTGTGGTTGACTAAACAAGTTCAGAACTGGAATTGCATTCATACAAAACTCACAGAATATATATTTAATGTCATGATCTTATGCTGTGATTTCAGCATAGCGCTCAGCTAAAATCATGGCTGAGTTTTAAATTACGAATTTTGTCTAATTCTGTCTATTAGAATGTTTTACTTATCTCATTCTAAAAAATAGAACACCTATCTGAAAATTATTTTTAGAAAAAACTCATCATTGGCATAAAAATCGCTTAGTGATCTGTGATTTTAGCGAGTTTCAAATTTCCTTGATTTTCATTGCTTAGGAATAAGTCCGTGAAATATAAATAATGGACAGCCCATATGCCTGTGAATACAACTTTTTCACGATTTTCAGATTATTTTATTGCCGTTGCCAAGACAGGTAGCTTAAGAAAAGCAGCAGATCAACTCTATATTTCAGTATCTGCAGTACATCGTCAAATCGCACTCGCTGAGGAAGAGTTTGGAATTGATCTGTTTGAACGTTTACCCAGTGGTTTAAAACTGACCCTTGCTGGAGAGTTACTCTATGCGGATTTGATTAAGTGGCAAAAAGAATTTCAATTAACTCGTAATCGTTTTGATGAAATTCAAGGGCTTTCTCGGGGAACCATTAATTGTGGGCTTATTTCAGCACTGAGTGATGGTTTTGTCTTAGATTCAATTCAATATATGTATGACAACTATCCTTGGATCAACTTTAATTTTCATATCCAAGACAGTGAAACTGTGTCAAATATGATTATGGAGGCTGAAATTGACTTTGGGATTTTATTAAACCCTAAAGGACATCATCAATTAGAGGTTCTCTCTTTTGTAGAAATCCCAATCGGTTTTATTTTACCTAAAGATCACCCTTTAACAAAAAATGAGAAAGTCTATCTATCAGATAGTGTCAACTATAAGCACTTGATTCCTGGCGCACCTTTAATTATTCATGATTACGCACAGACCTTGTATAAGCATCATAAATTTAGCCCTCAGCATCACTTACATTGTAATGACATCCGAATGATGATGTCATTAATTCAAAAGAACTTGGGCATTGGTTTATTGTCATTTATTGATGCTTATCCTTATTTAGAGCGCGACGAGCTGGTTTTTAAGCCAATTCGAGAAAAACGTTTATATCCATTAACACTAGCTTTATGTGTTGCACCAAAACGACAACTTTCACGCGTATCGCAAATTATGATTAAGCATCTTATTGAACAAATCGAAGCATTTAAGCTCAAGTTGATCCCTTATCAATAATCAGGTTTGGGTATGTTGTAATACAAATCATTGATTTAAAGAAATGAACAACAGCCCCTTAAGCAACAAAGCAATGACGTGTAGCTGAGTGATGACTAGCAATAACTCCCTAAACATATATATGAATCAAAAGTGTTAAATTTCCAATGCTGAATTTAGATTTAGTAATTTAAATTCAGCATCGACCTAGCAACATTTAATCTAAAGGATTTCCGATAATATTACTGATAATACCACGCATAATATGTGGACCTTGTTCTTGACGTAAATCTTGATACCACGCTTCGGTCACAGCCTCATCTTTCATATGGGTCACATCACAGCGCTTACGGGCACGTAATACCAACTCATTGGCGCGCTCATTACGTTTATTTTGATATCGTTTTAAGGCATCCTCTACACCTAATGTATTGATTTGCAAAGCGCGTGCTAAGTAAATTGCATCTTCCATGGCTTGGCAACCGCCTTGCCCAATATCAGGTGTGGTACTATGAGCCGCATCCCCCATAATTACCACTCTGCCTTTATAAAACTGGGTAAAAGGTTCAATATCATGAATTTCTACTCGATTGGTTTTTTGCTCATCAATCGCTTCAATTAAGTTTTGAACAGGCTGGCACCAGTCCTTAAAATATTGTTTAAATAGTATTTTATATTGGGCTTTACTGTTTTCCAAACCTACAGGTAATGGCACATCAAAGAAGAAGTAAAAACGTTGATCTGCCACCGGCATAAGCGAAACACGTTTTCCCTCTCCAACAAATGTTGTCCATTGATCTGCTTGGGCTAAATTATCTGAAATTTCCACTAAACCATTCCAATTGACATAACCAGCATAACGACGTTCAACCTGTTCACCCAATACATATTTGCGCGTTAGCGAATGTGTTCCATCCGCACCAATTAACAATGCTGTGGTGACTTCACTGCCATCTGCAAACTGAACTTTTATATGTTGATCTACTTGTTCTAGTGCAACCATTTTTTTCCCAAGATGAATATCGTCACGGCCAAATTCATCCATTAACATGTTTTGTAAATCTGCACGGGAAACTGGATAAGGTCGTTGTCCGACCTCTTCAATCAAAGGCATTAAACTAAACTGAGTCATGTGCTCACCAGTTAGTCCATCGATATAGGCTAAATGATCCATTTGACCACCGAGTTTGGCAACTTGATCCGTTAAGCCTAAATAATTCAAGCACTTAACACCATTTGACCATAAAGAAATAGCAGCACCTACAGCTAGAATTTGTTCAGTTTGTTCATAGATGGTGACCGTATGTCCGAATTTTTTTAGTGCAATACCTGCGGTTAATCCCCCCATACCTGCACCAATAATAGTAATCTCCATCTATTTCTCCTCTGTCTGTATCTTTAACACTTATGACTAAAATGCTAAAAACGTGCCATTTATTTAAAAATCACAACATTCGTCAAGCAAAGTTGGCATAGGCTATGCATGATGAGGACGGTAAGATATTGTTTTTATGAGTGCTTATTGAACTTTAAGCACCCATATCAATGAATAAAATGATATAAATCGCAATATGAATGGTAAATAAATATGGCAACTTTACTTGCACCAAGTTTTGAGCTTCCTGCACATTTACAACAATGCACCAATTTGGCAGATCCCCGAATTGGTACAAAAGTACTTGAATGTTCAGATGATTTTTTTGCAGAAGCACAACGAATGTTGCAATTTAATCCACCCATTTTTGTAGAAGATAAATTTGATGATCACGGCAAATGGATGGATGGATGGGAAACCCGTCGTAAACGACATGCAGGCTATGACTGGGCAATTATTAAATTAGGCGTTGCTGGAAAAATTACAGCATTTGATATTGATACCACTTTTTTTACTGGGAATTACCCTGCTTCTGCTTCAATTGAAGCCTGTTATGCACCAAATGGGGACTTAAGCAATGCACTTTGGCAACCCATTCTAAATAATTCTATTCTTGGCCCAAGCCAACACCATATTTTTAACATTAAAAATTCAGCAGTCTTTACCCATGTCCGCTTAAATATTTTTCCTGATGGTGGTATTGCACGTTTTCGCGTCTATGGCGAAGTGCAAATACAGATTCAAGATCATCAAAAAACATTAGATTTACTAGCACTAGAAAATGGTGGACGCGTGATTGCCTATAGCGACGCCCACTTTGGTCATCCTCGTAATTTGATCAATCCGAATCGTGGAATTAATATGGGAGATGGTTGGGAAACCAAACGTCGCCGTGCGCCTGGATTTGATTGGTGTATTTTAGCACTCGGTCAAAGTGGTGTAATTGAAAAAATTGAAATTGATACTGCACATTTCAAAGGAAATTTCCCTGCTCAAGTTTCTATTCAGGCGATATATATTGAAAATGCGACTGATCCACAACTAATTCCACAAAGTATGTTTTGGCCATTTCTACTCAATGCTCAGGATATGCAAATGGATCATATTCATGATTATGTAGCCGACATTTTAAAGCATGAAAAAATTTCACATATTCGTGTCAATATGATTCCAGACGGTGGTATTAGTCGTATCCGATTATGGGGTAAAATTATAGAGTGATTTTATGAAATATATTCAAATTCAACCTTTAACAGCTGAAGCTTTTGCCCCATTTGGTGAGGTCATTGCTTGTACTGGCAATGATTTTTTCCATATCAATAGTGCGCATACGGAACGTTATCATGCTTTATCCTTGGCTCAAGCGACCAACGCTGAAATCGGATTGAGTATTTTTCGAAATATTCAAAAAACCCAAGTGCCTTGTGAAATTCAAATGCTTGAACGACATCCGATTGGTTCACAGGCATTTATCCCGATGCAAGGTCAATCTTTCTTGGTTGTTGTTGCAGCCGCTTTGGACCAAGACCAACCTGATCTTGAACATATTTACGCCTTTATTAGCAATGGTCTACAGGCTGTAAATTATCGCGCAGGCACTTGGCATCATCCGTTATTGACACTAGAAGCACCCAGTGATTTTACGGTAATCGATCGGATCGGTGAGGGTCACAATTGTGATGTTTTTCAGTTTAATGAAAATATTGTCCTGACTTTATAAGGAATAAGCATCATTTCATAACATGAATTCAAAATGCTAATGGGGCGAAATTAGCTTTAAAAGTATTGATTAAAAACTTTTTTTGTATGTTCTTAAACTTCAGAGCAACATTGTTTTGTGTTGCTCTGATTGGAAAATTTATTCTGAGTTTAACTTAATCAAATAAAATCATGATCAGATAAAAATCGTTTTAAAAATGATATTTAATCAACGCACTGACATTGTTTTCATCTTTGCCAGAGATTCCATATTTATTATTCCAAACTGAATACTCAACGCCTAAATACAATTTAGTATCTGGTGAAATATGTTTACCCGCATTCCATTTCCATTGTGTAGTCCAGTTTAACTCACTGGCATGGTCATCTTCTGCAGTTGACCAATCAAGAAAACCATCGACAAGAAAATCTTCTGATGCGATTTTAAATGGCACACCAAAGGCAAAAGTCAGCTGATAATCGTCATCCGTATTCTTATAATTGTCTGCTTTATAGAAGTTTAATTGTGCATACTGGAAATATGAAATTGCTAAATCTACCCCGATCCCATACAGATAATTGTTAAAACCTTCACCACCTTCCCATGTTGTGGCAATGAGAACGTCTTTGATTGGACCCACTTCCAACTTATGCCCTGAAATAGCACCCAAGCTCAATCGTGGTGACACTTCAAAATACGTCTCATTACCTGAAACATCATTATTGGTACGATCCGCAAATGCAAAGAAATCCCCATATTTTAATTTGGCTGCATATTCAAAAGTTATGGTCGATTGGTCGTCTTCCCGAGCAATCAGTTCATAGTTTTTTCCATATAAACCTGTAATGCTAAAGTCTTGCCAAATAGGTGCAGCATGAGTGCTAAAAGCAGTGCAAACTAAAGTTGAAAGCGCAGCAAATTGTGTTAAGTTCATTTTATAAATTCCCCATCAGAAATAACGGTAAACACTTGTGTGAATAAGCAAAAACAAAGCCAATTTTTACACTTGGTCAAAATTTATTAAAAAAAACCCAAATCAATGGGCTTTAAAATCATAAAATAATCTAATTCTATAAAAGCTAGCTACCACGATACGTGGAATAAGCAAATGGGCTGATTAATAAAGGAATATGATAATGTTGTGCCAAATCAAGGACTGAAAAATAAATCACAACTTTTGGGAAAAACGTTGCTAAGGCTAAACGGTCAAAATATTCAGCAGTATAAAAAACCAAACTATAATCCCCTGTTTTAATTTCACTTAAATTAAAATCTGCTACCCGTCCATCTTCATTGGTCCTTGATTCTGCAACAATATTGTCTTGGCTATCCAATAATTTTATCAGAACATTTACGGCAGGCTTGCCAAGATGCGTGTCTAAGATATGGGTACTGATCATGTTATTTCCTTTCTAAACATTATTTTAATGCAATCAATCATTTAAGCTTTCATTTTCACTCAGTTCTTGATTGAGTCTTAACATTGCAATTTCACCAAGTTGTTGTTTAACAATACGCTGTTCTGTTTCAGGATCATTTAATAAACGATATTTCAGTGCTTGTAGAATTTCAGTCTGATCTAAGCCCATAGCACGAATTAAAAAAATATGACCAAATTTCTTTTCATAAGCAATATTGCCTTGCAATAAAGCATGTTGTGTTTCAGTGTTCTGTTTTATTGCTGATTGCTCTTGATGAGAAAATGCTTGCTCTTTTTCACTCAGCACTGCCTGAGCCTTTTTTTCACCGATCCGTGGGTGTGTCGCTAATGCATTTACAATTTCTAACCATGTCCAAGTTGAGGCTTGTATTTTTGCAAAATCCATTAACGCTTGAGTGTTGACAAATGGACGTTGTGACAAAATTTCATCTGACCAACGTTGAATGTGCACACAATGCTTGAGCAAGCTTGTAAGCTCTTCTGATGATGCTTGATTAAATTCTTCTATTTTCACGAATAATACCTATGCTTGAGTTCGCTAAAATTTTCAAACACTTTTATATAAACTTTGCTGCGCGCTTTACTGCATTCAATTAAAAATAAAGTGCTTACCTTAAAAGCCACATCCTCATAGCGACAATTATGCGGCTGGATGGTGTTTAAACCAATGTTCAGCGATATCACCGCGACGACAGATCCAGACTTTTTCATGTGCCTGTATATAATCTAAAAAACGCTGTAATGCTTTAAAACGACCGGGACGTCCCAGGATACGACAATGCATTCCAATCGATAGCATTTTCGGCTCAGTTTCACCTTCTGCATAAAGCACATCAAAGGCATCTTTTAAATATTGGTAAAATTGCTCGCCACTGTTAAAACCAGCAGGCGCGCAGAACTTCATATCATTACTTTCTAAAGTATATGGAATGATCAGGTGCGGGCGGCTTTGGCCTTGTAAATCGGTTAAGTTTGTCCAAAATGGCAAATCATCACCATAGTAATCGCAGTCATATTTAATCTGTGGAAATTCAGCCAATAATTTACGAGTATTTGGGCTATCCCGCCCTGTATACCAACCCATTGGTGTAGCGCCAAATAAGGTTTCTAAAATGCTGATTGCTTGATCAATATGCTGACGTTCCGTTTCAATATCTATATTTTGGTAATTTAGCCAACGCTGTCCATGTGAAACTACATCGTAATGGGCTTGTTGAATGGCTTCCACAATATATGGATTACGTGCCAGCGCCATACCCACTCCAAATATGGTCATGGGTAAGTTACGCTTTTTAAACTCATGATGAATACGCCAGAATCCTGCACGAGCGCCATATTCATACATCGAATCCATCGACATATGCTTGTCAGGAAAACTTGCTGCTCCCACGATATCAGATAAAAACTGCTCAGAACCGGCATCACCATGTTCGATATGGTTTTCAGCACCTTCTTCATAGTTAAGAACAAACTGTACCGCTATTTGGGCTTGATTTGGCCATGCTACTTTGGGTACTTCACCGTGATAGCCAATGAGATCTCGTGAATAGGGAGTATTTTGGATTTGGTCTATTAAGTCTTGCCCACGTAAATAAGTTTTATTCACTCAAACCGCCTTTAAACTTTTCAATCACCATTTTTTAGTGTGAATGATCAAGCAGTTTTTATGCCAATCTCCTCATGCTTTAGTTAACGGGTTGGAAAATTAACTGCATGTGATGACTTGTTCCCTTGAAAATATAGAGGTGTTTTCCAATTTGAAAACTTAGATTAGGTTGAAGAGCACTTTCCTGCTGAGTACGTACAATCATCGAATTATTTTCATTCGATTCTTTTAACAAGAATTGATAAATTTTATCCGTCATCTCTACATCTAATAATTTATGCTGGATTCTATTTTGTAGATATTGATCTAAACGTTTTATATAAAATTCTATAAGTTTTTTATCACCAGAACTAAAAACAGTCTCAAAATTATTTAAAGAAGCCACTTCATTATTGACTGAGCTTAATCCTGTGGTTTTAATTGCGCCCACTTCAAATTGATCATTCCGTTCAAAAACTAGATTAAGGCTTTCAAGACTATCTGAGAAATTTGCATCTTGTTGTGAATATTGTTCATAAATATCATGAAAAAGTTTTTGATATTCCTTAGATATAGAAGCGTAATCATAGAGATTAAAGTATTGCACCTTACTCACATCGGCTAAGTATTCTGCACATTTTTTCCCACATTGATCTTTTTGTTGTTGACTGATTGCATTGGTCATTAAGTACTGTGTATAAAATTGATGTGCATCATCTAGATATTGAATCTTATGAGTCCATTTATATTTCACTAAACTTGCATCGCCTGCTGCAAGGTAGGTTTCGTATCTCAGAACATTTCTCTCTTTAGGTAAATCTTTCTCCCATAAATCATGATATTGATTCAAAATTTTAACACCCGATATTGTGAAGTCAGAAGCTGCTAAAGCACAATTTTTATCTTCCAAATAACCCAAAAGATCTGAAACAAAAATTACATCCATCGAATACACATCTATTTTTTCAGAATTTGGGCGATTTAAAAATTGATGTAACATGTTAAGAGGTATATAGCGATCAAGCCCCTTACATTGTGTTTCAAGAGGTTGCGCAAATTGAGTTAAATCTGACTTTAAAGCCGCAATATCTGCATATATCGATACAGGTATAAAAGTAAAAACCGTCAATAGCGCAATTTTTCTTATTATAAAATTCATAATTTTATTCTCATTTTATTTAAAAATAAAAAACTCTGTATTGTTTAATTGATGATTTAACAATGCATAACGAAAATCACGCATTAATTGTGATGATAACTCTCGCTTTTGCTCAACCAGCATTTTAAATAACTGTAAAAACTGACCATGACTAAATACCAGTAAATGATCATGTTGATAATGCGCTTTTAGGGAATCCAAGTGCACAATAAAGTCCGTAACGCGATAATAAAAATTTGCAAAAGATTCAGCACCTTCACTTGTAACTAAATTGACATCTGCTTGATTCCAATAATCATCTACCCAAGGTTTTCGTTCCTCTAAAGTGGTATTTTTACATCGCATATCGGATAAGTAAGAAAACTCATGGATATCCAAAATTTGAGGTGTAATCTGATCACGTAATAAAATTGGGTCAGCTGTTAGACGTGTACGGATAAATGGAGAGACATAAATCTGCTTTGCTGGAGGTAAAACATCAATAAGTTTTTGCGCCTGTTCATGTCCATATTCGGTTAAGGGAATACTTGCATGTGACTCAGTTTTACCATTTACATTCCCTAAACTTTGCGCATGGCGAATTAAATAAATGCTCATATCAACCTTGACTATTTTAATTTTTAGACAACATTTTGAAAAGAATGATAATTCAAAATGAATCATCTGGAATTAACACACGTTTTCAGAACAACATTTGAAAAAGCAAGTCATATTAGTGCTCAAGAAACAAAGTTTTCTCTACTGCTCTTCGATTTACTAAACCTTGTACCGTTTTGTCACCTGCCTTGATCCAAACATCAAATTGATGACTGGCAGCGTGATAATCAGAGGTATTCAATAATTTTAATAAGGTTGAGTTTTTAAAAGCACCAATACCTATGTTATAGCTCAATGAAACCAACGCATCAAACTGATTTTGATTTAAAGGAACGTTTACAGCAGAACTTACTGCTTGTTCAAAACGCCTAAGATCATGTTGCATATAGTTTTTTGCTTGTTCAATGGTACAAGTATCCCCATACTGAACAGCTTTTCCATGCGGGTAAATCGTTGTTCCATAACCGATAGTACAAACCCCGACGCCATCATCATAGGCTTTGAGCTCTAATCCCTCAAAACCACAAATCAAATCTACACCTTGAGGGCTGACTTGAGTAATTTGATCTTGTGCAAAGCCAATCTCCGTAGCACCTGTATCCACGGCCACTGCAACGTCTGAACGAGAATAAGCTTGATGATGTTTATTCAAATCGCGCTGTTTTTCATTCAATAGTTTTGAAAACAAAGTAGAAAATGACTTGGAAAAAAATTTAGACCAAAATTGCGTCATCAATAAAACTCAAAAAAAGAAAAGGATTGTATCGCTGTACTTATACCAACCAATATTAAACATAGCTTTTTAAATTAATAAAGTTGTCTTTGGTTGCATTACGTAGAGACATATTGATTTCAAATAAAATAGTGCCTCTCTTATCATAAGAAAGGCATTTTTAAATTCGAATTATCTTGAATTAAAACAAGAAATAACGCTGTGCCATGGGTAATACTTCAGCAGCTTCACAAGTTAGATGTACACCATCGGCACGAACTTCATAGGTTTCAGGATGCACATCCATCACAGGACAATAGTTATTATGCTTCATGTCTTGTTTAGTGATGTTTCTGGTATTTTTACAAGGTGAAATTAACTTCCTTAATTGTAATTTTTCAGCAACACCTAGTTCAATTGCGGCCTGTGACAAGAAAGTAATACAGGTATTGTGCACGCCTCTTGGATATGCCCCAAACATTGGACGGTAATGTACCGGCTGTGGTGTTGGAATTGAGGCATTAATATCTCCCATTGGCGCTGCCGCAATCATTCCACCTTTAATGATCATTGATGGCTTTACCCCAAAAAACTCGGGTTTCCACAACACCAAATCAGCAAGTTTCCCTTCTTCTATAGAACCAATTTCGTGGCTTAAACCATGAGTAATGGCAGGATTTATTGTATATTTTGCAATATAACGCTTCACCCGATTATTATCATGATACTGATTATCGCCTTCTAATGGTCCTCGTTGCACTTTCATTTTATGCGCCGTTTGCCAAGTACGTAAAATCACCTCACCCACACGCCCCATGGCTTGAGAGTCAGAAGACATCATTGAAATTGCGCCGAGATCTTGCAATATATCTTCTGCGGCAATCGTTTCACGACGAATACGGCTCTCAGCAAATGCGACATCTTCAGCTATCGCTGGATCTAAATGGTGGCAGACCATGAGCATGTCTAAGTGTTCATCAATGGTATTGATAGTATATGGGCGGGTTGGATTGGTTGAAGATGGCAAAACATTTGCCTGACCAATGGCTTTTAAAATATCAGGCGCATGACCGCCACCCGCGCCCTCAGTATGATAAGTGTGAATAGTACGATTTTTAAATGCCCCCAGTGTTTCTTCAAGAAAACCACTTTCATTTAAAGTATCGGTATGAATCGCAACTTGTACATCATATTCATCTGCCACAGTTAGACAATTATCAATTGCAGCAGGGGTAGAACCCCAGTCTTCATGCAATTTCAGCCCCACCACACCTGCTTTAATCTGCTCCGCAATCGGTTCAGGTTGACTTAAATTACCTTTACCCAATAAGCCAATATTCATAGGTAAATCATCAATGGCTTGCAGCATGGTTGAAATATGCCATGGCCCTGGTGTTACCGTTGTCGCCGATGTTCCTGCAGCGGGACCAGTACCACCACCAATCATGGTTGTTGTTCCTGACATTAACGCTGTTTCAACTTGTTGTGGGCAAATCCAGTGAATATGGGTATCTATTCCACCTGCTGTAAGTATTTGCCCTTCACCGGCAATCACCTCAGTGGCCGCACCTAATGGAATGGTAATATCGGGTTGAATATCCGGATTGCCAGCTTTACCTATTTTCCAAATTCGCCCATTTTTCAATCCTACATCGGCTTTAATAATTCCCCACCAATCGACAATCAATGCATTGGTAATCACCGTATCTGCAACATCTGCTGCAAGTAATTGAGATTGCCCCATCCCATCGCGAATAACTTTGCCGCCCCCAAATTTAACTTCTTCACCATAGGTGGTGAGATCTTGTTCAACTTCTATAAAAAGTTCGGTATCTGCTAAACGTACTCGATCCCCAACGGTAGGACCAAACATTTCAGCATAAGCTCGACGTGACATTTTCATTTTGATTATCCTTTTAGTCCAACTTACCCATCACACGCCCTGCGAAACCATAGACTTCACGTTTTCCGACCAGTGCAACGATTTCAACATCACGTCGCTGCCCCGGCTCAAACCGAACCGCTGTACCCGCTGCAATATTTAAACGAAAACCTTTGGCACGTTCACGATCAAATTGCAAAGCATCATTGGCTTCATAAAAATGAAAATGTGAACCCACCTGAATCGGTCGATCACCTAAATTTGACACTGAAATTTTCAGTACTTCACGACCGACATTCATTTCAATATCACAATCAGGTGTAATAATTTCACCAGGGATCATGTGCTTATCCTAATTTTTTAAAAAGTATTCTATATAATCGGTTGGTGGACTGTGACGAGCTTCGAGCCATCTGGAAAAGTAGCCTCTACCTGCACTTCGGCAATCATCTCAGGCACACCCTCCATCACATCATCACGACTGAGCAAGGTAGTGCCAAAATGCATCAACTCACTGACAGTCATTCCATCTCGCGCACCTTCAAGCAGTGCTGCGGAAATAAATGCAATAGATTCAGGATAATTGAGTTTTAGTCCACGTGCTTTACGACGTTCTGCAACCAAACCCGCTGTAAAAATCAGCAGTTTGTCTTTTTCAGTAGGATTGAGTTCCATATGTGTTTCCTAAAGTTCTTGCATTTTTTATGCAAAATATGTGCTCAGTTTTAAATTAAACACGCAGATTTTATTTCTAAAAGACGAACTTTAAATGAATCAAGTTCGCCAAATTCGTGGAAATGCTTCATCCATATCAAACCAATATCGCCTCAATCTGGCACGAATTGCTGCAAAAGCATCATGACAATGTCGAACATCATCACCTAAAAAACGTGCACTGATGACATCCCCCAATAAGGTTAACCTGACAGGCATATCCATTCGCATCATCAACTCACGAATTAAATTGATATGTGCCTCTAAATAAATGTTTGCTCGGAATTTTTCAGGAGGAACTGCCCATAAACTTCCCATAACGGCATGATTATTCATGCCTAGACAAGAACTTAGCCAACGATCATTGCCTTTAAAACTCAATGTGTCTGCCACCAGTAATTGCTGATTTCGCCATAATTTTAAATGACTGTGATAAGCACCAGATTGGAATTTTTCATTTCGAGCTTGTCGACCAATCACCAACATATCCCAACCGATAAAGCTTGCTGTCTGATCAAGCTGAATCAAGGTTTCTGAGTGAGCATTGGCACCATCAAATAACATGGTTTCTTGAGGAAGCCATTCAAACACAGCATTGTGTTTAACTGAGATATGGATATGTTGATAAGCTTGTTTGCCATTGGTTCGATACCATTTACCTGCACCAGGGGTCGTGACTAAGGCATGGGCAGCAACATCAACATTAATCTCAAATGTTAAATGATCGCCACCTGCAATACCCGCAGGCGGATGGACAATAATCGCATGACAAATCCCAGTTTTTTCAGGCCAAAGCATCTTTTGCACACGTACAGGTCCAAAATGTCTACGATGGGCTAGTACTGTCCGCTCAGTTTGAGCCTGAAAACCCAATTCTAGTTTTGCATACCAAAGGCGCTGATCAGGAAGATGTTCCACTAAACTTATCATGGCCGCCTTTATAAATGGATATCAGCAATTAAGCGCTTAAACATTAAGCCAAACCAATAACTGCAACGACCGCAGCCAAAGTACCAATAATTTTCTTGCCATATGGAACGTACTTTTTAATAAAAGCACCAATGCCTAAACCACCCGCATAGATCAATGCCATTGCTGTCACCATGCCTAAAATCAGTAAGCTGGCATGACCGGATTGGCCTAGTTCAGTTCCATGCGCAACACCATGAAAACTTGCCAATAAAACTGCTGCAATAGGTAAAACTTGATTTGTTTTTGTCCAAAGCGCTACAGCCAGTAAAACCAATGAAGCAATGATGCCGTATTCAGCAATTGCTGCTGGAATAAATCCTTGGCTACCGATCATAAAACCAACCACCATCGCTGAAGCTAAGCCTATCAAGCCAAAAAGCTTCCAGCGTTGATTTGCTGTCCACATCAATACACCAAATGCGATTGCCATCATCAAATGATCTAAACCTGTAAATGGATGAATAAAGCCCGCCCAAAACCCAGTATGGTGATCATGTCCAGGATGAGCCAAAGCCAATACAGGTAAATATGCAGCACATGCCATCAGAGTTTTTTTTAAAATACGCATTCAAATTCTCCTTTGATTATTTTTAAATTCAAATAGTTACAATTATTTTTAATATCGCGACTAAGCTTTAAATAAACCTTGTTTTTCAATAAACTCAATGATTTGGTTTAAACCAGCTTGAGTTTTCATATTTGAAAATAGAAAAGGTTTATCACCACGCATGCGTTTTGCATCTTGATCCATCACATCGAGATTTGCACCGACCATTGGGGCTAAATCTGTTTTGTTAATAATCAATAAATCCGACTTGGTAATTCCTGGACCACCTTTACGTGGGATCTTTTCACCACCTGCAACATCAATCACATAAAGGGTTAAATCAGATAATTCGGGACTAAACGTAGCGGCTAGATTATCTCCACCACTTTCGATAATAATCAGCTCTAAACCATTAAATTTTTCACAAAGATCATCAATTGCAGCCAAATTAATTGAAGCATCTTCACGAATTGCAGTATGCGGACAACCACCTGTCTCAACACCAACAATACGTTCTGGTGACATCGCTTCATGACGAGTTAAAAAATTAGAATCTTCTTTGGTATAGATATCGTTGGTCACAACCGCCATATTATATTTGTTGCGTAAAGCAAGGCATAAATTTAGGGTTAATGCTGTTTTACCTGAACCAACAGGACCACCTATTCCAACACGTAAAGGGCTACGTTCTGTCATCATTTTTTCCTTTTCTATACTTCATTCTCTATAAAAGTAGGGAATGAACCGTGTCATTTATGATCTAAATAATCGTGAATATAAAGTTTCATGCGACATACTTAACATCGCATAATTGGGCAAGGCACTACTTAGCGCATCATCTTCTAAGGCCAAGGCACGTACTACGGCTTGAGGAATTAGGCCATGTAAGTGCCACAAAATTCTTTGACCACTCATTTGCCCTAAAGGGACAGTTTTTACTGCACCTAGCACTTGATTTTCTAAAACAGTAAAGCTATATGCTGTTAGGACATCCACCAGATTAAGCTTCAACGTTCCGCATAAATGTGCGTAAACTGGTACAAAACCAAACTGCTTTTTAATCTCAGGTTGCTGTTTTAAAACATCACGAATCCAAGCATTCAAAGAAAATGCCAACTGCTGAGATTCAGCCCGTAATTCTTTTGATTCACGGCTTGCTTTATAAAAGTTAGCCCAATTTAAAAATTCTACCTCGTCTAAATAATGTTGCATTAAACGTTTTAAAACGGGTAGTTCAAACCTAACCAGCAACATTTCCAGTACTTCTTCAAAATAAGCGATACTGCTTGCTTCATCATGAATCAAACCCTGATCAATCGCACTTTCCACCCCTTGCGAATAGCAATATGCACCGATGGGTAAGGCTGTCGAGGACAAGGTCAATAGACTTAGTAGTTGCGATGCGTTAGTGATGGACATGATGTAAAGCCTTAATTGGGCTTAAACGATGATCATGCTGATGTTGGGCATATGCCCCACTTTCAGGTTCAAATGGATGTTCTACTTCATCTACTGTCAACCCTAAACCTTGGATCATTTCTGCAAGGACATGATCAGGTTCAAAATAAAGTGCAGTTGGGGAAAGCATTAACGGAACATGGCGATTTCCCAGATGATATGCAGCTTTAAGTAAGTCAAAACTATGCAGTGCCGAAACTTGCATTAATTTTTCAGCTTTGGCATCTACACGTAACACTTCACCTTGTTCAGTTGCAATATAAGAACCACTACGCAAAATGCCTGTACGTGGTAAATCCGCACCAATATCGCGCCCATTATTTAAAGTTGCACGAAAACGGCTCTTTTGCCGAGTATCAAAAGTCAATTCAATACTTTCAGCCTCAATGTTTGACTCTATATGGTCTAGACGTTGCGTATAAATTTTCATACTGATCCAATTACCTATGGCACTTGATTTAAAATGTTCCAAATTGATGCCAAAATTTTATTCATAAATATCGGTTTGCATTAAATTAAAGCATTTATCATGCCAGTTTTTAGAATCGTAAGAATTCAAAATGCATCTTATTTAGAACGCTAACCTAAAACCTGAGATCAAATTTACATGAGCGAGATTTCAATAAAAAATCAGAACAATTAAACGTTACAAAATAAAACCATAATAAAATTATGTGTATTTCACAAAAGCTTGAAATAACAGACTTTTGATCAACTAAAATTCCTATCGACAATTTGCGACTAACAGCGCAATGTGGTATCAATGAATAAATAATCAGACAAAAGAGAGAAACTTATAATGGCTTATCAACACATACTGCTTGCTGTAGATGACTCTCCTATTTCTTATGCTGCACTTGAACATGCAGAGAAACTTGCACTTGCTTTTAACTGTAAAATTACTGTGATGAGTGTAATCGCAGTTGATCCTTTTAAAGGCGTCGATTTTTATAAAATAGCGCCTGCTGTAACTCAATATTTATTTGAAGCTGAAAAAAATGCTTTAGCACGTTTAAAAGATATTCAAGAAACTTTAGTTCACCATGGTGTAACAACAGTAGATACCAAAGTGGTACGTGAAGTTCCTCCTGCTACTGGAATTTTAGATGTTGCAGATGAACTAAATGTGGACCTTATTGTAATGGGCTCCCATGGACGTACTGGTCTGAAAAAATTCTTCTTAGGGAGTGTTGCACAAGAAGTGTTGTCTATTTCTCCACTGCCTGTGTTGATTATTAAATCTACCCAAGAAGAAGCTTAGTTTTTATTTGAAATCTTAATTAAAAAGGTGTGATTATGAGTTATCAAAATATTCTTGTCCCAGTTGACGGTTCTGACATTTCTTTTTCTGCATTAAAACATGCTGCTGCGATTGCAAAAGCCTTTGGAAGCAAAGTCACTGCGATCAGTGTCGTTGCTGAAGACCCTTTTGCAGCTGCTGATTTTTACTATTCGCCAGATATGTTAAAAGATTACATTGAAGAAGCAATTAAAAATGCGGAAGAAGGTTTGGGCAAAGCCAAACAATTGGCTGAACAGCAAGGTGTTCAGATTGATACACAAGTCGTGAGAGACTCGGTTGCAGCAGAAACCATCATTAAAACTGCTGAATCATTAAATACAGATTTAATTATCATGGGATCACATGGACGTAAAGGCTTCCAGAAATTTTTCTTGGGTAGCTTTGCACAAGATGTACTAGGTCAAACTAAACTCCCTGTATTGATTGTCAAACAGTGATTGATTAAATTATCAGATAAATAAAACCCAGTTTAGCTGGGTTTTATTTATGCAATGTCCATAGCAAAGACAACTTGGGAAAATTATTAAACCGCGATAACTTTGACTAAAATGGTTTGAGATTCTTCAAAATCATCAAAAATTTGCTTACGGCTAAGTTCTTTGGACTTTACTTTAAAATTATGATTTTGATAGTGAATGATATCGGGAATTTGATCAAAATAATTTCCTTCGGCTTCAATACTTTCTTCAAATAAAGCGGTGCCAAGCTGATATTCTCTACTTTTTAGGACAACATACTTAACTGTCGTTTTCATGATTCGTACTCCATTTTCATATGCACTTTATTTTTATTTATATCACCTTTTGGCAGGTTTGAAATATATAAATTCACCATATTGCACAGTAATTCTACGATTGGCCCAAAAAAGGAAAACCCACCTGTTGAAGAGTGGGTTGACTGCATATTTACAGACTTTACGCTGATTATTCTTTTAAACTTTTTTTGATTGTTATTTAATGCTTATTCTTGGTTTTTGTTGTTTGTGCAGACATTATGGCAAATAAATATGACAAACCTATTTCAACCACAATTTCTTTTTAGTTATTTTATTATTATTGATAAAAATCAATCTAACATATTAATTTTTATAATTAATTAAATAAATACACGATGAGTACGCCTACTTTCCACATAGTTTTCTTGCAAATTTTTTCAATTTATTTATAGTTAAATTATTGAATATCAATAATTATTTTAGAGTCATACTTATGCTTTTAAAACAATGTTGTGATCTGCTTGAAAGAAAGAATTTAACAATCGCATTTATTGAAAGTGCAAGTTCTGGTTATTTATCCAGCCAATTTTCGATCTATAAAAACAGTGGTGCAGATATTTTATTAGGCGGTTTAGTCAGTTACGACCCTTCTATTAAAATTTCAATTTTACAAGTTGATCCATCCCTCATCGAAAAATATAGTGCTGAATCAGTTGAAGTTACTCAAGCAATGGCAATTCAAGGAAAAAGGCTCTTTATAGCTGCAGATATCATTGTCAGTTGTACAGGCTTACTTAAACCAGGTGGTAGTGCGAGTCTTGAAAAACCAGAAGGTACTTTCTTTATCTCAATCTATTATCAAAACAGGTTATCAAATTTTAAATATTTTATTGAAGCTGAGCCGTTGACTCGACTAAATCAATTGACTGAAAATATTGCAAAGGAAATATTAAAAATCTTAAATATTGTTTAAGATTTATGCTACGCCTTAACTAAAATACAAATTACTGAAATATTTAATTCACTTTTTAACTAAAAAGCGTTAAATTTTACCTAGATTATCAACATATCAATAACACAAATGAACTTATTAGGAAGCGGTATGAAACTTCAATTTGCAGTAATTTCTTCTTTAGCATGTTTAACTTTGGCGGGTTGTGCTGGCTCTTATCCAGAAAGAGTTGTTACAAAAGGCCCTTTAATCTGTGAAGCAAATGAAGTTTGCCCTGAACTATCTATGCGTTGGAAAGATGAAGTCCGTGATGGCTTTAAAATCACAGCAGAAATTAACAACCCAACAAAATATGATATTACCCAATTTGTTTTCTTAGTGGATGGCCAGCCGTATACATATTCAACCATTAACACGACCCAATATGCGGGTACAGTTTCATCAAACTCGATTAATGTTCCAGTCAGTTTTCTTAACTCATTCCGTAATGGTAAAGAAATTTCACTTAAATTGGTCACCAATCAGGGCGATGTTGAACGTTCAATCTTAAAGGCAGATGGTCAACAATCTTCTGCGTACCTAACGTTCTTAAAGGGTTATACAGGTCAAATTGTTACTCAATAAGACTGAGCAGAATAGATATAAAAAAACCAGACAAAATGTCTGGTTTTTTTAACTGAAAATCTTTAACTTAAAATAATGAATCCATTCGCATTGACCTAAATTTGTTAAGTAAAGACAAATCATTTGAAATTTACTCTCATAATTAAAGATATTTCAAAACTAAAATACCCTCTCTTATCTCAAATATATTTGCTATTTAGGTTCAATTGGGGCAAATGGTGCAACCACATCCGCATTTTGTGCACGGTGACGCATAAAATGATCCATCAATACAATGGCAAGCATGGCTTCAGCAATAGGTGTCGCACGCACGCCCACACAAGGATCATGCCGACCTTTGGTGATGACATCTGTATCTTCACGATCTAGATTGATGGTTTTTCCTGGTGTGGTAATACTTGCGGTTGGTTTTAACGCAATCGCTACGCGAATGGTTTGACCTGAAGAAATACCCCCGAGAATACCACCAGCATGATTGGCTAAAAACCCATCGGTGCTAAGTTCATCACGTGTTTGATGACCAAATTGTTCTGCAACTGCAAAACCATCACCAATTTCAACACCTTTCACCGCATTGATTGACATCATGGCATGGGCAATATCAGCATCTAAACGATCAAATACGGGTTCACCCCAACCTACAGGTACTTTTTCTGCAAGGATTTCAAGCTTTGCACCACAACTGGTACCCTGTTCACGCAATGATGTCACCAGCGCTTCAAAACGTTGAACTGCATTGACATCACCACAGAAGAATGGATTATTGGGAACTTCATTCCAATCTAAAGCTTGTGCTTTTTCTGTACCAATTTGCGTCACATGCCCACGAATCACAATCGCAAATTTCTCAAAAAGAAATTTCTTTGCAATCGCACCCGCTGCCACACGCATCGCCGTTTCACGTGCACTTGAACGACCACCACCACGATAATCACGGAAACCATACTTTTGCGTATAGGTGTAATCTGCATGGCCTGGACGGAAAGTTTGCGCAATATTGCCATAATCTTTAGATTTTTGATCTGTATTACGGATCAATAAACCAATCGAAGTTCCTGTCGTTTTACCTTCAAAAACTCCAGAAATGATTTCAACCTCATCTGGCTCTTTACGCTGAGTAGCAAACTTAGACGTTCCCGGTTTACGACGATCTAAATCAATTTGTAAATCTTCAGCAGATAATTCAAGACCCGGTGGCACACCATCAACAATTGCCATCAAGCCTACGCCGTGAGATTCACCACAAGTCGTTACACGGAAGAGTTGTCCAATACTGTTACCTGCCATGCTTACGACTCCTTAAGCTTGAATAGATTGAATAAATAAATCACGGAATGTACGACATTGTTCAGCAGTCAAAGCAAAAATACCTGTACCGCCTTTTTGGAACTGTAACCAGTAAAAATCAATCGTATTAAAATTCTGTTTCATTGCCCATTCTGAGTTACCTACTTCAATCACGATTAAACCGTCTTCAGTTAAATAATCAGCAGCTTGAGCCAACATTTTTCGAACTAAATCCAAACCATCTTGACCAGCAGCTAAAGCAAGTTCAGGTTCATGATGGAATTCATCCGGGAGATCTGCCATATCTTCGGCATCCACATACGGTGGATTTGAAACGATCAAATCATATTGATTTTCAGCTGGAATTTTGGCAAACAAATCTGACTCAAGCAAAGCCACCTGATATTGCTTATTGTGGTGCTCCGCATTAATAAAAGCCACTTCTAATGCTTCTTTAGAAATATCAGTTGCATCTACTTCTGAATCAGGGAATGCATATGCCAGCGCGATCGCAATACAACCTGAACCCGTACACATATCTAAGATACGCTGTGGTGTTTTTGGATTTGGGTTTTCAGGTAAATTATTCACGCCTGCACGTGTTTGTCCATTTTCATCTAAACAATAAGGTGCAAAACGGTTTTCGATCAATTCAGCAATCGGTGAACGAGGAATTAACACACGCTCATCAACATAGAATGGCTTACCAAAGAAATAAGCGAGGTTAAGTAAATAAGAGGTTGGAATTCTTTCATTTACACGACGTTCGAGTAAATTTAAAAACTCAGCTTTTTCACTTGGCAATAATTTTGAATCTAAAATTTCAGCATCCGCCTTCCATTCTAAAGAAAGCGTTTGTAACACCAAGGCAGAACTTTCTGCAAAATAATCTTCTGTACCTTGACCCAAATGTGCATCGTATTGACGTAAAGCTGTAACCCCAAAACGAATAAAATCACGAATTGTTGATAGGTTTTCAGCAGCTTCCTGTAAATGTTCAGGGCTAATAGTCGGTCGATCCACTTAAGGTTTCTCCAAGGTCATATTTTTAAACGCCTTATGATACCTTGTTTTGCATGACATTTATAATGCTTTACGACAATTTACTTAGCAATTATTTTATAGCGCAATAAAGCACTATAAACGATAGCTTTGTTTCTCTAAGATATTGGCTCTATTGACTGTTTGTTTAAGGGCACAATTGTAATACTTCGTTTTATAATCATCTGAAACTGATTTATTCGACTCATCATACTGCTGTTCTCGAAGTTTAAGCCATTGTTTCTGATATTTCTTTTGAACTTTCTGTTGCTTATCTGTATACATGTCCAGTGTCTGTTTAAATAATGATTTCAAACGATCATCTTGTTTACTCAACTCTGTTTTCATATAACTGGCAAGTGTTGCTGAGCTTGAACCTGCCGAATTCATACAGTTTAAATACTCTGAACTATAGCCGATCGCCTGTATTTTCATCGGTAATAATACAACTAAGACTGATACCCCAATACTTTAAATACATCCAATTTCCCTATCCCAAATCATTATTTTAATTCAAACACTTTTAATCAAAAGAACTAAGGCACTGATTAGCAACAATCCCTTATGCAAAAGAGTGTAAAAGATTTGAAACTAAATACAATCATTGCAGATAAATTGTGGTTAAAAATTGATTTAAAGCAATCAACTTTGTTACACCAAATCACTAATTTTTCAGATTTATTTTCAAGCTATTATTGTATGTTTTAAAAAAATCGATCTTCATGGTTATAAAATATCAACTTATTTGTGG
>Ga0256790_1000148_pt1 | contig 24718 bp, 26 predicted proteins | sample MC6MC0941MT_FD_190206 | JGI IMG/M metagenome (GOLD analysis project Ga0256790, IMG submission 190206) | Metatranscriptome of enriched soil aggregate microbial communities from Iowa State University, Ames, United States - MC6-MC0941-MT... | ecosystem: Environmental > Terrestrial > Soil >... | reverse complement strand
TGTAGCAACAAGAAATGGACTTGTTTTTGCCTATAATCAAGAACATATTAACTGTTTAAAAGATTATATTTCTGCAAACCTTAGACAAAGAACTTATTTAAATACCAATAAAACCTATTTTAATCGTTTACCTGCTTGGATAAAATCTGCCCGAAATCGCAAAGAAATTCTTAAAGCAATTTTGCGTTTAGAGCAAATGGCATCTACTATTCAACCATTAACAAATAAGTGAACAAACTCAATGATCGGATGTCTTATTGGTGAAGTCTTAGCTTTAGAAGCACCTACCGTACTTTTAAATGTAAATGGCGTAGGTTATGAGATCGACACGCCACTCTCAACATTTTGCCAATTACAAAAAGGTCAAAAAGTTACCTTATGGACACATTTAGCCGTACGTGAAGATGCTCAATTGCTATATGGCTTCTCTAACGCTCAAGAAAAAACCATCTTTCGCACCCTGCTAAAAGTGAATGGTGTCGGTCCTAAAATGGCTTTAGGCATTCTCTCTACACTGAGTGTGGAAATGTTGGTACATACTGTTGAGAATGGTGATGTGAAAACTTTAGTTAAAGTCCCTGGCGTTGGTGCAAAAACAGCCGAACGTTTAATGATCGAGCTGCGTGATCGCTTTAAAGCCTTTGCTACAGGTACCACACCGAGTAATTCGACTTCAACTCAAATACAATTTACGGGCAATTCTGCTGTTGCTGAAGCTGAAGCGGCATTGCAATCTTTAGGTTATAAACCTTTGGAAGCACAAAAACTGATTAATGCCGTGAAAGCAGACTATACTGAAGCAAGCGACATTATCCGTGCTGCACTTAAATCCATGAATAAATAAGATAGATTAAGACACTCATGCAAGACCGTTTAATCAGTGGGGCTGAAAAACCCGAAGATCATTTTGATCGTGCCATTCGTCCAACCTCTTTGGATGATTATATAGGCCAACCTGTTGTACGAGAGCAAATGGAAATCTTCATTGGTGCTGCTCGTGGTCGTGGTGAAGCACTTGATCATACCTTGATCTTTGGCCCACCCGGTTTAGGTAAAACCACATTGGCCAATATTATTGCCCGTGAAATGGGGGGGAATCTTAAATCTACCTCTGGTCCTGTCCTAGAACGCGCAGGTGATTTAGCTGCAATGCTGACCAATCTTGAAGAAGGGGATGTGTTATTTATCGATGAAATTCATCGCCTCTCTCCAGTAATTGAAGAAATTCTTTATCCCGCGATGGAAGATTACCAACTCGACATCATGATTGGTGAAGGCCCTGGTGCACGTTCGATAAAATTAGACTTACCACCATTTACCTTGGTTGCTGCGACAACGCGTGCAGGTCTACTCACCTCACCTTTGCGTGATCGCTTTGGAATTGTGCAACGTTTAGAGTTTTATTCAGTAGAAGATTTAACTCATATTGTGGCGCGTTCAGCAACATTAATGAATGTTCCCACAACAGCAGATGGGGCAAAAGAAATAGCTCGTCGTGCACGTGGTACTCCCCGTATTGCTAACCGTTTGTTACGTCGTGTCCGTGACTATGCACAAGTTAAAGGTACTGGTGAAGTCACTCAACACATGGCACAACGTGCATTGGATATGTTAAATGTTGATAAAGATGGTTTAGATACTTTAGACCGTCGTTATTTATCGATGTTATTAGAACGTTTTGATGGCGGCCCTGCTGGTGTTGAAGCTTTAGCCGCAGCAATGGCTGAAGATTCAGGCACCTTAGAAGATGTGATTGAACCTTATTTGATTCAGCAGGGTTATGCTATGCGTACCGCTCGTGGGCGTATTGCAACCAACCAAGCCTATTTACAGTTTGGGATGACACCACCTGAGCCAAAATAATCAATAAATGGGAATATTCAATATTCCCATGTTCTTCTTATTTTTTCTAAAAGGCTTTAAGTTTTATAGAGAAATCTCTTCTCGTATATTTTTAGCATCTAACCCCTAACAATCTGTGTCGATTTATGTAAATATTTTTATAAAAATTAAATACATAAAAGAAGCTACATACAAAAACCCTATAAAAATAGGGCTTTTGTATTGCTACTCTAAGCTGAGATTTATTAGAATTTAAATGTTGTACTCAATTGAACACGACGCCCCTCTTGAGTATTGCTATATTGATTGTAATAAAGTGAACCTACTTTCTCATAATCAATAAAGTTTTTATCAAAAATATTATATAAAGCAACGCCAATATCCCACGCATCATTCACATTAAAATTTGACCCTATATGCATCAAACTATATGCCTTAAAATCACCCAATGCATCATAGACCCCTTTTTCTGTTGCAGACAAATTATTATATGTAGCGGCGTAACGAGCACGTTCACTACGATATTCACCACGAGCCCATAATTGGATATTATCATCAGCTTGCCATTTTAACGACGCGTTAACAATATGTTTAGGCGTATCGTTTAAAGGCGGATTACCCAGTGCATTATCCTGAATTTCTGTTTCGGTCCACGTATAGTTCAAACCAAATTTCCAAGTCGGTATAAATTCCCAATTTAAGCCTGTTTCAATACCATAGATATTTGCTTTTTGAGCATTGGTCGGACGTCTTACACTCCAGGCACGGGAGCCAGTATCTCCAGGTTGCATTAACCAAGGCGTACCCACACTTGCCATAAAATCTTCACAAGCTTTTTTGTCTTTAGAATCCTTGGCATCACATGTTCTTTCAATTGGGCCAGTGACTATTTTATCCTTCACCTGACTATAAAATGCTGTGATATTAGCATCAAAATTAGAATCATTATTAAAATAAGTACCTAATTCAAAGTTATTACTTGTTTCAGGTTTTAAATCTGGGTTACCAAAAAGAGGGGTTCGTCCTTGCCCACCTACGTTATAAATTCCATGGGTCAGGCGTTCTAAGCGAGGTGCTTTATAGCCTTCACTATAGCCACCTTTAAACGTCCAATTGTCATTTGCGTTCCAAACTAGATATGCTCTAGGGGTCCAAAACGTACCAAATGTATCATGATCATCAAATCGTAAACCCACCGTTAAAGCTAAATCAGGGCTAAGCGCCCATGTGTCTTCAGCGAAAAGACCCAATTGCTTAAACGAAACTTCTTTATTCACTCTTAATCCATCTTTAATGCTCGCATCCCACCATTGTCCACCAAAGGTAATATTGTGCCCATCAAGATATTGGGTTGCGAATTTAGTATCAAAAATCGTGTCTTCGCTTTCTAAACGACGGGGAGTCATCACATTTAAACCAGCTTGAGCACGTGATGGAATAAGGCGACCAACTGTTTCAGTTTGAGTATTACTAATACTGGATTCCAAGCTTCCTAATTTATTACGCCATGTATGTGCAAGCGTGAGTCGATCTCTATTATATTCTTGTGCATTATCATAGCCACCATTGGCCCCAAGCGTACCAAGTTGCCCTTTACTATTGTCATACCATTGCTCAGTTTTTTCATACTCTACGGAGAGATCATGTTGCTTAGTTGGTGTGAATGTTATGCGAGCCCCTATAGTTTCTAAATCCGATTTGGTTGGATTATTTCCCATACTCAGTTCTACTGAATTATTATTGTTATCAAGATAGCCTACATTGGATTGACTACGTTGCGCTTTTCGAGCACGAAGTTGTACTCCCAACAAATCTTGAACAATCGGACCGGTAATAAATGCATCAGCAGCACGTTGATTGCCAAAACTTGAGCTACTAGGGAGTAAAGTGCCTTCTAATGTTATTGAGCCTGTCCATTCATTTGAAACTTTTTTTGTAATGATATTGACGACGCCACCCATTGCATCAGAACCGTACAATGTAGAAGCTGGTCCACGAATAATCTCAATTCGTTCAATTGCTGAAATTGGAGGAATAAAACTGTTATTTGATTCACCAAAACCATTTGGTGTGATGTCTCCTGTGCTGTTCTGACGACGACCATCAATCAAAACCAGAGAGTATTCAGAGTCCATCCCTCGAATACGTATATTTAAACCACCTGTTTTCCCAGCGCTAGGGCTAATATCGACACCCTCAACATCAGTTAAAGCGTCTGCAATTGAGTTTATTCGTTTGTCTTTTAAGTCTTTTTCTGTAATCACAGTAATACTTGCTGGTGCATCTTTAAGTTTTTGCTCATAACCCGCAGCAGAAACAACAATTGTAGCAAGTTGTTGTGGATCTGCAGATTCAGTATTGCGTTCAGCGAAAGCTGAAGTTGTTGTAATTCCTAAAAATGCAATTGAGATTGGATAAAGGTTAAACTTACTCATAAATAGAATTCCAATAGATGGACGAGATAAATAATTGACAAAATAAAAACAAATAACACAAATACTAATGATAAGAATTATCATTAGTAATAAAAAGCATACAAAAAATAACCTTCCCAGTAAAGACTTATTACACTTAAAATTAACTAAAACTTAATAAAATATTTATTGGTTTTCACAAAGCGTTTTAACGACACAGATCCAATTAAAAATTTTACTATTTTATAAAATTCATCTTCGATAAGTCATTTTTACACAGCGCTAAATATAAACTTCTACTGTCAGATTAAATCTTCAAACAAGTCTTTTCTTAATTTCCATAACATGTTGTAAGGCTTATCAAAAACTTTAATGATTTAAATATATACTTATTGGTTATTTTAAAGAATTTCTTATTAATATTTTTAGAAAAATATAGTGTATCTTAATATTAGGCACTTATAAGTAGGCAAAAATAAAGGATCATATATATAACTTTTTTTAAACAATCAGAAAAAATATTTCAGGAATGAGCTGACAGTGTTGATAGTTGGAAAATATGGCATATACATTAGGTGCTCAAACGTTACTGCCTATAACCCGCTATTACAAATAAATATAAGCAAGCCATTTTGATTAATGAGTTTTTCTTATTGTATGTTTAAAACTTTAAATTTATAAAAAAGCTAATTCAATGTTAATAATTTAATAAAAGGATAGTTGAAGATTTTGACTGAGTAACACAAAAAGGGAATCAAATTAAGTGAACTTGCATGGAATGTAAGTTTAGAAAAATTTTAACAGTGCATATATCTAAAGCTCATCCGAGAGTCTTTTATACAAATATTCAAACTCACTGATAGTGATGGTTATCGCCCGAAAATCAATATTTTCAACATGGATGTGCTCGTTTCATAATCAAATAAATAGGATATTTAAATATGGATAACACCCAGAATATATTACAAAAATTTGCAATAAAAGTCAGTGATTGGTCAGAAAAATGGTTTCCTGATTCCTATATCTTTGCCCTGTTAGGTGTCATCATTGTCGCCATAGCTGCGATTGGAATAGGAGCATCTGTTCAAGATGTCGCAATTTCATTTGGCAATGGTTTCTGGAGCTTGATTCCATTTACGATGCAAATGTGTATGTTGATTGTCGTTGGTTATGTGGTTTCAGTATCTAAACCCGTCGAAATGCTCATTCAAAAAATGGCTCAGATTCCAACATCTGGAAGGAATGCTATTGTTTTTGTAGCGACGGTCAGCCTCTTTATTTCACTGGTTAATTGGGCCATGAGTACAGTTTTAACTGCCCTTTTGGTGATTGCACTATCCAAGCGTAAAGAGCTGAATATGGATTATCGTGCAGCTGCCGCAGCCGCTATTATTGGTATGGGAGCAACTTGGGCACTTGGCATTAGTTCTTCCGCTGCTCAGTTACAGGCAAACAAGGCGAGCTTACCAGAACCACTTTATAACTTAACTGGTATTATTCCTTTTACTGAAACGATCTTTTTACCACAGTCTATGATTATGACTGCAGTATTGATTATTGTGTCAATTGCCATTGCATTCTGGTCTGCACCTAAAGGCAATAGTATAAAAACCATTGATGAATTTGATATTCATTTTGAAGATAAAGAGACCGAAGTTCAAAGCAAAAAACGCGCAGGTGACTGGCTGGAAAACTCTCCAATTCTCAGTATCTTAATTGTAGTTTTAGGCCTGATCTGGATGTTTAATGAGTTTACAAAAAGCAATCCGATTATTGCGATTTCCAGTTTAAACACTTACAACTTTATCTTCTTAATGCTGGGGATTGCTTTACACGGAACGCCTCGAAATTTTTTAAATGCCGTTTCTAAAGCTGTCCCTGCGGTTTCTGGCGTACTGATTCAGTTTCCACTCTATGGAAGTATTGCTTTTATTATGACAAGTGCAATGAACGCACAAGATTTATCTCTATCTCATTATATTGCTGAATTTTTTGTATCAATTGCATCTAAGGAAACTTTCGCAATTGTCATGGGGCTGTATTCAGCTATTTTAGGTTTCTTCATTCCGTCTGGTGGTGGTAAGTGGATTATTGAAGCACCTTATGTCATGCAGGCTGCACACGATCTGAAAGTACATTTGGGCTGGTCTGTTCAGATTTATAATGCAGCAGAAGCTTTACCTAACTTAATTAATCCCTTTTTTATGTTACCCATGCTGGGAATTTTAAAATTAAAAGCCAAAGATGTTATTGGATTTACAGTTACTCAGCTTGTCTTCCATTTACCCTTAGTTTTATTCTTATTGTGGATTCTTGGTCGTACTTTAACCTATATGCCACCTACTTTTTAGAATGTAATATCTTTTCCTTGCCCTCCTTCTAACTTTAAGCGTTTAGGGCAAGGATATCACTAAGCTATTGATATAAATAATCTAAAATTGCGTATAGTTGTAGTATGTTAATTTCAGGGAATATTATAGATTACTTATTATTTTCATAAATTTGCCCTCTATATTTATTATTCATGTTTAAATTTAAGCTCCAAATTATAATGGATAATTTCGTATCGCTCTCTTATTTAATATAAATTTTATTTAGATGAGCTAAAACACTAAAGTTCTCTCTATTCGATTTAATATAATGGTCATTATATGAAATACTTCTCACTCAATCTTTCTGCATCAACTACTTTATCATTGCGTGATATTCTATAATTTAACTTTTGAGTATGACAGTGAGGGTAATACAGTACTCACTGATGCCACTTCATTCAAAGAATCCTCAAGCTAATCTCTGTCAGCCCTTCTTAGCACATTCGGATTGTAATCTTGTGCCATTTGAGAAAGCATGCCTTGTGCTAAAATTCGCGCCAAAGTCAGTGTTAAACTCTTGTGCAAATTTATAAGTGGGTCAAATCGATTTAATTTTTCTACTATATAGCCTCTAAAGGCTATATACACGTACTGTTTAATCAACCAGGCCTCTGTTCATGTAGATTTCCGTTTCTCTCAAAAGATCTCACAGATGCTTTTGGCATAGTTGATAGGTTCCCTTATAAGTATTGTAAAATTCAATGAAGCAATCAGATCAGCGATATAAAGCTCATCTTCTTCCAACTGAATCATTTTAAATTGAAACAGCACAAGTGAATACTGGCAAGCAATTGATAGATATGCAATAAACAACACAGGAATGCATAGCAACATGAGTAATAAATTCGAATTCCAAATCCGTGTATATATCGAAGATACAGATGCTGGCGGTATCGTATACCATGCCAATCATATCCGCTTTATGGAACGTGCACGGACAGAATGGCTACGTGCATCTGGTATTGACCACTATTGGCATCAAAAAGATTACAATTTTGTCGTGCATAAAATTGCATTGAAATATTCTCGCCCTATACTCATGGACGATCTTATTACTGTTACAGCAAGTGTAGTTTCATGTAAAGCTTCGTCATTTGTGTTGCAACAGAATATATATCGTGGTGAAATCATGCTTGCTTCTGGCGAGGTAGAGTTGGCATGTTTAAGTACAGATATGAAACCTCGTAGAATTCCTGACGAAATCCGTGATTTAATTCTTCGAGAATTAGCTCACGAATAAAAAATACTTTTGGCACATGTAACTATGGCAACACAACTAGAATCTTCTTTACACATCTCTGATTTAATTTTACAAGCGAGCCCTGTGGTTCAATTGGTGATGCTAATCTTAGTACTCGCATCCGTTTTTAGTTGGTATTTGATTGCCAAGTTGCATATGGGCTATAAGAAAGCACATCAAGGCGATGAGCATTTCCAAAAAATCTTCTGGTCTGGTGCTGAACTCAATACCTTATATAACAATGCTCAGCTTAATTCTAAGCGAAACGGTTTAGAAGATATTTTCTATCAAGGTTTAAGTGAGTTTTTAAAACTTAAAAAACGCCATGCAGAAACTGCATCGATGATTGAAGGTACTGAACGTATCTTGCGTGTAGGACTCAGTCGTGATCAAGGCCGTTTAGAGCAAGGCTTAAGCTCTCTCGCCAGTATCGGCTCTGTCGCACCTTATATTGGTTTATTTGGTACTGTTTGGGGCATTATGAGTGCATTCATTGGCTTAGCTCAGGTTGAACAAGTTACCTTAGCCACTGTTGCACCAGGTATTGCTGAAGCATTAATTGCAACTGCGATTGGTTTATTCGCTGCAATACCAGCGGTATTAGCATTTAACCATTACACAGCAAAAGGCGAAGAAATTTATTCAGATCGAGCATTATTTGCAGAAGAAATGGTGGCGCTATTACAACGTCAGTCTGTGGGAACTACACAGGAAGATGAATAATGACAATCCAACGTTCTGGGCGTTTTGAACGCGTCAAAAAACCTTTAAAAAGTGATATGAATGTCGTTCCATATATCGATGTCATGTTGGTTTTATTGGTTATTTTTATGGTGACAGCACCCATGATTACCACGGGTGTTAAAGTTGACCTACCTCAAGCAAACAATAATCCGATTCAATCTGAAGACCGACCAGCCATCGTAACTTTAGAAGCAGATGGTTCGATTAAACTTGAAGACAAAAACCATAAAAATGAGGTTTTAACTTTAGATGAGTTGAAAACCGTACTTACAGAAAATCAGCAACAAGCTCAAGCAAATAACAAGCAATTGAGTGTCTTGATCAATGGTAGTGAATCACGCCCTTATGGTGAAGTCATGAAACTCATGTCTACACTGCAAGATGCTGGTTTAAGCCAAGTGGGTTTACTGACAGAGTCTGTAAAGTAAGTTATGAAAAATATTCAAAAGCCACAATCTAAAGAAAAAGCGATTGCACTTGGATTTACCCTAGGTATTCATGTGGTGGCGATTACTGGCTTACTTTTTCTCGGTTTAAGTCAACCACCTGAGCCACCCAAGCAAATTAAAACCATTTTAATTAAGCCTGAAGATTTACCACCACCTGAGCCCAAGCCCTTAGTCGAAACTGATGCCACTGAAACGGCAGATAGCAAGGTTGCAGAAAATACTCAGCAAACAGCAGAACCTGATCAAACAGCACCAGAAATTCCAACTGAAGCAAATAATCCCCCTGATACAAAGGCTATAGAAGCACAAAAAGCTGCCGAACAGGCCAAGGCAGCTGCATTAGAACAGCAATTGGCTATGGTAGCGGCTAAAGCAGCACAAGAAAAAGCCTTAAAACTTTCTCAAGCTAAAGCAGATGCTGCGGAAAAAGCCAAACATGAGGCAGCTGAAAAAGTAAAGCAGGCTAAAAATGCTGCTGAGAAAGCTAAGGCTGAGGCTGAAGCAAGATCTAAAGCAGATGCAGCAGCTAAGGCCAAGCAAGAGGCGCTTCAAAAAGCCAAAGCCGATGCTGCTGAAAAAGCCAGACTCGCAAGACTCAATGCCGAAGCAAAAAGCAAAGCAGAAGCCGCTGAAAAAGTCAGAAAAGAAGCCGCAGATAAGGCCCAACAGGCTAAAGTCGATGCTGCTGCAAAAGCCAAGGCAGATGCTGCTGAAAAAGCCAAGGCAGATGCCGCGGCAAAAGCCAAAGCGGATGCGGACGCAAAACGTAAAGCTGATCTAGCACGCGAATTAGATGAAGAAAAAGCCTCTGCTGCTGAAAAAGCCAAAGAAGCTGCTGCAAATAAAAAGGCAGAAGCGAGAAAAGTTGCATCTTCTGCGAAAAAGGACTTCGAAAGTAAAGTTCGGAATGCTTGGCGTATGCCTGCTGGCTCAACGGGTCAAAAGGCTACAGCTCGTGTCACGCTAACAGATAGCGGTTCTATAGCCTCTGTCTTTGTTAATGCATCAGACCCAGATGTAAAAGCAAGTGTGGAACAAGCAGTTCGCAATGCTGCACCTTTCCCAATGCCATCTGATCCAGATGCCAGACGCGAAGCACGAAGTTTTAGTGCAAATTTTACTGTGAAATAATCTTAAAATTACACCCTGTCTTGGCAGGGTGTAATTTAATGCAAAAACAATCACTCGGAAAAATCAAATGCGAGTTAAACCCATATTTGTAGCAATTTCATTATTTTTTCCAACCGCGTTATTATTTGCAAAAAATCTCGAGCAAGAAAAAATACTTGAAGTAAATACGCAACAATACCCACCTTCTGCGTCATACGAAAAAAACCCGTCTGTAGCAACAACGGAAGCATTACTTCTACAAAGTCAAATGGCTCAGAGGATAAATACCGCTAGAGTCAATCGTATTGTTAAAAAGTTGAGAAATTTAACAATCATCCAAGAAAATGCCGATGTTATTATTTACTTAGATGACAGTGGGAATGTAAAAGATATTTTAATCACAGAACAGGACAGCGAAACGTTTTCAAACGCAATCAAAACGGCGATTCAGCAAACAGCACCTTTTGAGATGTCTAAACAGTCATCGCTCAATCAATTATTAAAAGTGATTCGCATCAAATTCCGTGTTGAATAAGTCTCTATTCAACACGAGATAATATATTTTAATGGCAGCAACAATGACATTGTTGTCAAATCTATAAAAAAGTAATTTTTAAAGCTGCAACATTTACAATGCCCAAAGATCAAGCTGAAATTCATTAGTGTAATAAATTTGAATTTAATTTTTTAGTAAATCTGTTCAATGATAATCTTTTGTTCACAATTACATGCTTTATATAGATTAAAATCATGTCTTTGTGCTACAAAGCTAAGCATAGTTAAAAATTGATATTTGAGTACATGAAGTCCAATGAAAATCATGCCTAAACATCTATTAGGATTCGCAATTATTGTTGCATTTAGTCCAGCATTGATCACAACATCATATGCACAATTGCAATTAGAAATTGCCAAAGCACCTGAATCTGCACCTAAAATTGCCATCATTCCATTTAGTAATGATCAATCTATCTACCCTATTGTTGAACAAGATTTAAATCGCTCTGGGCGCTTTACCAGTTCATCAAAAAATCTTCCTGCAACTGCAAACATAAACAATATAAATGCAGAAGCATGGAAAGCGGCTGGGGTTCCTTATGTGGTTTTAGGTGACTCTAAAACCAATGCAGATGGTTCATTGGCAGTACATTACCAACTCTATGATGTTGAAAAGCAGAAATTCCTATTAAATGAATTGCTCTCAATCCCAGCATCACGTGTACGTTCTGCGGCACATATGATCAGTGACGCAATTTATCAAGCGCTTACAGGGATTCAAGGTGACTTCACAGGACGTATTGCTTATGTGTTACGTAACCCTGCAACACCAGAGACTCGTTATACCTTACAAATTGCAGATACTGATGGTGAGCAACCTAAAACAGTATTAAGTTCAAGAGACCCGATTCTCTCACCTGCTTGGACGCCAGATGCGAAAAAAATTGCATATGTTTCATTTGAAACCAAGCGCCCTGCTATTTATATCCAAGATTTAGCCACTGGTGCACGAGAAAAACTCGCTGCATTTCGCGGTTTAAATGGTGCACCAAGTTTCTCTCCTGATGGGAAATCAATGCTGTTTACTGCATCTATGCATGGAAATCCTGAAGTTTATCAAATGGATTTAGATTCACGTCAAGTGAAGCGCATGACCAACGATAGCGCAATTGACACTGAAGCACGTTATGCTCCAGATGGAAAATCATTTATTTTCACATCTGACCGTGGTGGATCAGCACAAATTTACCGTTATAGTTTTGATGATGGCTCAACCAAGCGTTTAACTTTCCGTGGTGCATTTAATGCACGCGGTACATTAAGTGCCGATGGTAAATATGTGGCATTGGTACACCGCCCTTCTGGTAGTAATTACAAAGTTGCCATTCAGGAAATTTCTACAGGTATCACCAATATTTTGACACCAACAAGTTTAGATGAATCACCAAGCTTTTCTCCAAATGGGCAAATGGTGGTTTATGCAACACGTGAGGGTAATCGTGGCTTATTGGCAATCATGTCTACAGATGGTCGCTTCCGCATGAACTTACCAAGCGAACAAGGTGAAGTACGTGAACCTGCTTGGGCACCTAAATAATTTAATCAAGATGTAAATCACTTATTTAAAATTGAAATACCGGAGATCAACATGAAGTCAATTCAATATCTAGCTTTACCCTTATTAGCAGCAAGCTTGGTGATGACAGGTTGTGCAAGCCGTAAACCTGCTGCCACTGTAGAATCAGGAACTAATCCAAATAGTGCGACTACAGTAAATACTAGTGGTTTAAGTGAAGATGCTGCTTTAAATGCACAAAACTTAAATGGTGCTTCATCTAAAGGCGTGACTGAAGCCAATAAAGCATTTTTAGCGAAACGTGTGGTACATTTTGATTATGACAGTAGTGATCTTTCCAATGATGACTACCAAACACTACAAGCACATGCGCAGTTCTTGATTGCCAATGCCAACTCTAAAGTGGCATTAACAGGTCATACAGATGAACGTGGTACGCGTGAGTACAACATGGCTTTAGGTGAGCGTCGTGCTAAAGCCGTTGAAAGCTACCTGATCACCAATGGTGTTAAAGCAAACCAATTAGAAGCGGTAAGCTACGGTAAAGAAATGCCAATCAATGCTGGTCATGATGAAGCTGCTTGGAAAGAAAACCGCCGTGTTGAAATCAACTACGAAGCCGTTCCTCCTCTTTTAAAATAATGCCAAAGTTGCATTATTAAAATAGCCCATAAAAAATGCCCAATTCAATTGGGCATTTTTTATTATAAGTTCTTCTTATTCAGCGCTTTCCCATTTCAAGATAAAGTCTTGATTTAGTAAAGTAAAATAAGAAACTGCTTAGCATGTTCAATGGTAATTTATATTAATAACGCCATTTCTTGAGTATTTGCTCATTAAATAACGCAATAAACCGTTCCTCTACCCATTCATCCACTTCATCTGGATGCGCTTCAGCAAAAAACTCAGACTGCACTAAAATCAAACAACCTTTAATATAGTCATCCACACAGTCCAGTATTCTACTTAAATAAGGCATGTCATCATGATCAAAGTAATAGATTTCTTTGCTGATATCATGAAAGCAAAACATATTGTCATTACCAAGATAATCACTAAATGTAATCAGATGAGGTAAAACTGCTAAATCAACCTGACTAAATTCAGGCACATATTGCGGCGCATTTGCCCAAATATCTTTTAAGTAGCCAATATCATCAAATTGCTGCAATTGTTCACCAATATCAGCAATCCCAAAGTGTTGATAGAAGATCTTTAAAGATTCAGGTAAGCGACAATTTAAACGCTGTTCAAGTTTTAAAATTTTCTCATCATCAATTGCAGGTGCAATCTCATCATTATTTAAATCAGCAAGAGATTCTAAAATTAGGTGAGTTTTAACATCCCACCCCGGTTCACCAATTTTATTAAACGGAATGATAATGTCTGTTTTGTGATCAATCTCTATCATGAAGATTTATTGTTCGGAATGAATATGAAATAAATAGAAAAAAGCGCTCATATCGCAATGAACGCTTTTTATTGATTAAGCCTTTGACTCATCTGGCTTGGGGCTTTGCATAGATTCAATCATGTCATGCTTATTGAATTCTTTGAATTCAGGCTTAGCTTCGTAATTCTTCCATGCTTCTTTCACTTTTTCAGCACTAATATCTTTTAAATCAATGCTTTCATTTGGAGTCGGAGTCGCTTCAAACTTTGTCGTTGTCATGTCAGTGCTCCTTTACGCTATTGTACGTATATTCAACATAACACTTTCTAAAATACTTTCAAGGGTAATTTCACGACAAATAACACAGGATAATTTCTATTTTGTGCTGAACTCATCTAAAATAGCCTCCATTATTTGGTTTGTAAAAATTTATCGCTTTTGGAGCACCTCTGATATGTCATATCGCACCCTATCCCAATATTTAGAACAACAACAAGGGAACTTAACATCTGAACTTGCCAATGTAATTGAAACAATTGCAAATACCTGCAAAACCATTGATCAGGCTTTACAGAAAGGTGCTTTAGCTGGTGTCTTGGGGAGTGCACAACATGAAAATGTACAAGGTGAAGAGCAAAAAAAACTTGATGTGATTTCAAATGATTATTTGATTGATGCTTTAAAAGCCAATCCAAATGTAGGTGGACTCGCATCTGAAGAATTAGATGAATTTACCCCAGCTCAAGAAAATGGCAAATATTTGGTTTTATTTGATCCATTAGATGGTTCAAGCAATATTGACATTAATATGTGTGTAGGAACAATTTTTTCTATCCTTCCTGCTCAAAATGCCGTAACGCAAGCTGAAGACTTCATGCAAGCAGGGATTCAACAAGTTTCAGCAGGTTATGTGCTTTATGGCCCATCGACAATGATGGCTTTGACCGTTGGCGCGGGTGTTGTATTTTTTACTTACGACCCTGAAGAAAAGCAATTCTTGCTCACTTCTGAAAATATTCAAGTTGCTGCAGATACCAAAGAGTTTGCGATTAACTCATCAAACCAACGTCATTGGGAAGCGCCTGTAAAACGTTATATCGATGAACTACAAGCGGGTAAAACATCTATACGTGAAAAAGATTTCAATATGCGTTGGGTGGCGTGTATGGTGGGTGATATTCATCGTATTTTATGTCGTAGCGGTATTTTCTTATATCCATACGATACTAAAGATCCTAAAAAAGCAGGTCGTCTACGTTTAATGTATGAAGCCAACCCAATGAGTATGTTAATGGAACAAGCTGGCGGCGCATCGACTACTGGTCGTACACGTATTTTAGAGATTCAACCGACTGAGTTACATCAACGTGTTCCTGTTATCATTGGTTCTAAGAATGAAGTTGAGCTTGTTACCAGCTACCACAACTAATTCTTCTCTTTTCTTTTCTTACTCTCTATTTAGGGAGTAACGCCAGCTAGGGTCTGTTGCAATTTCTTTATAGAATGATCACAGACCCTACTTAATTTTTTGGACGTACTCTCCCATGCCTACAATTTTCCTTGAATCAAAAGATAATCCCAAAATTAAACATCTCAGAGGTTTAATTGAACAAAATACTTACCGTAAAAAACAAGGACAAACTGTACTTGAGGGAACGCACCTTACGCTTGCATGGTTAGAAAAAGGTCGAAAAATTAATTCAATTTTCACCACTGAACATGCCTTAGATCATGAAGATTTAGGTAGTATCCTTGACCAATATCAAGGTATTGTGTTTGTGGTCGGTGAATCTTTATACAAGGATTTAAGTACCCTTGGAACCAGCCTTGCATGTCTAGCCATTGTGGATTTACCGAGTTCAACTCAGGCACTGAACTTTACTGAAGACACGCTAATTCTTGAAAATGTCCAAGACCCAGGCAATGTAGGTACATTACTCAGATCAGCGGCCGCTGCGGGTATTGAACAAATTGTCTGTACCAAAGGTTCCGCATCATTATGGTCACCACGGGTATTACGTGCTGGTATGGGGGCTCATTTTTCATTACAAACTTATGAAAACGTGATCCTTGAAGACTTACTCAAGCAATTTAAAATTCCTGTGTATGTCACCAGTTCACATCAGGCAGAGAGTCTTTACACTAAAAACCTACGCAAACAATGTGTTTGGATTTTAGGTAACGAAGGTCAAGGCGTTTCAGATTTCGCCCTTAAACGCGCAGAAGCCGTATCTATTCCACAACCTGGTGGTCAAGAATCACTCAATGTTGCCGTTGCTGGATCGATTTGTTTCTTTGAAATGGTTAGACAACGACTATAAGGTTAATTTATTTTAAATATTGCCCGTTATTGGAAAAAATCATTTAAACTGAAAAAAATAATTGATTTACATGTCAACCCAAACCATTTTTTTAACGTTATATAGGTATGAAGTTAAAATAATGGTGGGTACCCATGACGGGATTTTCCATCTCTATGGACTTAGCACCAAAGAAGTCACAGTCTGAAACAGCAAGTGCTCAAACGAGTACGAGTGAACAGCGCCTGCGTTTTTTCATGCAGGACGTGACGGGTCGTGCCTTAGTGATGATGGAAAATGCAACCCAAGGTCACAATGGGATTGCGATGGATTTGGTCCAGGAAGCGTTTATTTCCTTACATAAAGCTTATGCAGATAAATCTACTGAAGAATGGTATCCACTGTTCTATACAATTTTAAATAACAAATTACAAGATTGGCGACGTAAGGAAGCACGACGTGCTTCTCCATTTTCGTTATTTCGAAAAATTGATTTAGATTCTGATGATGAAGAGGCAATGGAAATTGTGGATGAATCCACACCCAATCCACTTCAATTTCTAGATCAAGATGTCACCGTTGAGGAAATTCAAGAAGCCATTAGCCGCCTCCCGGTACGCCAGCAACAAGCATTTATGTTACGCGCTTGGGAAGGATTTGATACTCAAACCACTGCATCTATTATGAACTGTACAGAAGGTAGTGTAAAAACTCATTATCACAGAGCTATTCAAGGACTAAGAACTTCGCTCTCACATTTAAATCCGTATGGAGGTTCATCACATGAATAATGATGATTTCACCAAACAAGTGACGGCAAAATTGGATGAGGTTGCACGTAATCACCGCAATAAAGCAGTGGTGATGAATAATGTGCTTGACCATATTCAAGACAAGCAAACGTCACGTTTTGGTCACTGGAAAATGACAGGCTTTGCACTTGCTGCAGCTATTACTGGTTTTGTTGTGATTCCAAACGCTTTTGATATATCACCAGAATCGCAAGCCCCACAACAAGTGGTTATTAGTCCTAAACTTTCACCCCAAATGATGGAAGATTTAGATATGTTGTCTGTATTTGGTGAGGATAAAAATTCTCATGGCAGCTAGAAAATTAGCTTTGGCATTTTGTGCTATTGGTTTTCTACAAACAAGTTTTGCTGGATTTGAACGTTTTTGGATATTTTCTAAAGATGCAACTAGTCAAGTTAACGAAACATGGGATGCCCTTTCTGAGGAAGAACAAAAGGCATTGATTAAGCGCTATCAAAATTTAAAAGAAATTCCCACTGATCAAAGTGCAGCACTGCAACAGCGCATGGATTGGTTTACTCAGCTTCCTGAACAAGAAAAACAAAAAATGCGTGAAGTATGGCAGCAAATGAGTACATCTGAACGTAATGAGATGCGCAAAAAAATGCAAAAAGCATCGACCACTGATGAGCGCAATGAAATTCGTGAACAATATATGGTGAAGTATCAACAAAGTATAACGGGTTCACATTAAGCATTCTTTTTTATATTTTATTCATCGCCAGTTAAAGTTTAACTGGCTTTTTACCCTTTAAAATCCTCCTCAATCTCTGAAAAGAGAGGCATCACCTTCGCAAATTTATTCAAACTTTCTAAGCAAATATGGCATTGCAAACTTTTTATAATCAAATAATTTAATTTCTTCACCAATTGATTTAATTAAAAAAATATTCATTAAGAGAAATTATATTCTTATGTATGTGTTTTTTAACAGGTTGACTATTATCTGTTTACTAAAAACACTCCTATTTCTAATTTTCAGGCATAAAAAAACCTGCACAAGGCAGGTTTTTCATCACTTAAATTCGAAAACGAATTACAAGCTATAGTACATATCAAATTCAACTGGGTGAGTCGTTGTATTTAAACGACGTACATCTTCAGTTTTAAGTTCGATGTATGCATCCAACATTTCTTTTGTGAATACACCACCTTTAAGAAGGAACTCATGATCCGCTTGAAGTGCTTCAAGGGCCATATCAAGACTATGTGCAACTGTTGGGATTTTAGCTTCTTCTTCAGGAGGAAGATCATATAAGTTTTTATCAGCTGCTTCCCCTGGGTGGATCTTGTTTTGAATACCATCAAGACCAGCCATCAATAATGCCGCAAAACCTAAGTATGGGTTCATCATTGGATCTGGGAAACGTGCTTCAATACGTTTACCTTTAGGGCTAGAAACGTATGGAATACGAATCGAAGCAGAACGGTTACGTGCAGAATAAGCAAGCATAATTGGAGCTTCGAAGTGAGGAACCAAACGCTTATACGAGTTAGTAGAAGGGTTTGTGATCGCATTCAATGCACGAGCATGCTTGATGATACCACCGATAAAGTAAAGCGCCATTTCTGAAAGACCAGCATATTCATCACCAGCAAACAAGTTCTTGCCATCTTTAGAGATAGACATATGAACATGCATACCTGAACCGTTATCACCAACCATTGGTTTAGGCATAAACGTCGCAGTTTTTGCATATTGATGCGCAACGTTCCAAACAGCATATTTGAACTGTTGAACTTCGTCAGCTTTACGCACCATAGTATTGAAGCTTACACCAATTTCTAATTGGCAAGATGCAACTTCGTGATGGTGTACTTCTACACGGCCAGGGCCCATGATATCTTCAATACGAGCACACATTTCTGCACGCATATCTTGTGAAGAATCTACTGGAGGAACTGGGAAGTAACCACCTTTAACACGAGGACGGTGACCTGAGTTACCTGCTTCGTAGTCTTTACCTGTAGACCAAGCAGCCTCTTCAGCGATTAATGTATGGCGAGCGCCAGACATATCGATGTCCCATTTAACTTCATCAAAAACGAAGAATTCTGGCTCTGGACCAAAGAATGCAGTATCACCAATACCTGTTGATTTTAGGTATTCTTCCGCACGACGAGCAATCGAACGTGGATCACGGTCATAACCTTGACCAGTAGACGGTTCAATAACATCACAAGTAACGACGATGGTTGCTTCAGCAAAGAACGGATCAAGGAAAGCAGTTTCAGGATCTGGACGTAAAATCATGTCAGATGCTTCAATGCCTTTCCAACCAGCAATTGAAGAACCATCAAACATTTTACCATCTTCAAAAGTATCTTCATCGATAGTATCTGATGGGTAGCTTACGTGCTGCTCTTTACCCTTAGTATCAGTAAAGCGAAAATCGACCCATTTTGCGCCACTTTCTTGTATGAGTTGAAGGACCTTGTTCGCCATGCTCATTTTGCTCCAATGAATTTTTGTTGCACTTGTGAAGTGCGTGTTAGTAGTTGGTATTTATATAGCAAGTAGCATACCAACTTTTAAAATAATTGCTAAAATATTGAATTTCTTATCAGAAAATAAGCTTAGCAATACTTAAATTCCGTCTATTATACTGAGTGCAAATAGAATTGCACCATATTCAAACATACTTCTCATTTTAAAATTATTACGCACAATTTAAACGCACTATTTTCGTGCAAACTAAATAAAATGTTTTATCTTGGTGCTTATATTGCGCGAACAACGCTTTTTATCGACTATTTTTTAAGATGATGACAATTTTTTATTTCAAAAGCATTAAAATAAGGCATATAAGGTAGCAATACGCCTTTAACATTTATCTATATCTCCCTCTATACAGCGATGTAATTATATTACCTACGATCTACAATTAGCCAAATTCTACTTCAGCTCTTGCAATGAGTGCTTCAACCATTACCAATACATCATCTTTTTTTCTGGCATCCACCGCAAAAATTGGCATGGTTAATTGATTTAATTGCATCCAATCTTTATAAGGTTTTAACAGATATTGAGGATTTTCATCTATATGGGTTATACCAACCACAATATTGTTTAAATGTTCCTTAAAACTTTGAAAATAAAATTTTAAATCTTCAAGTGCATCTTTTTGCGTATGGTCAATCAGCACAACTGCTCCGATTGCACCTTTACATATCACTGACCAAACAAAATCAAAGCGATTCTGCCCTGGCGTTCCATATAATCCAACAATAACGCCTTCATCTAATTTAATTTCACCATAGTCAATCCCGACAGTGGTCAATGCCTTATTATGTGCTTGCTCATCTGTATTTTGTGCTTCTGTAGATAAGACTGAAATTTCAGATAATGATTTTATTGCTTCTGTTTTACCTGCGCCCATTTTACCGCCAAAAACAATTTTATACTTTTGTAAGATCACATCATCACCTATTTTTAAACTGATCACGGCATCATATAAACTGGTTATACATTTACTTATCGTGTCAGTATAAACAAACTTGATTAAAAGGTTAATTTTTAGAAGCCTTATTGGGTTCGCATACTCTTTACACAGTTAAAGCCCTAATTTTTTTCTTAACTTACCAAAAAAGCCACCTAAAATGCCTGAAGATGGTTTTTCTTCAGTAAGTAATTTTGCATCTTCCACTGCTATTTTTTTCAACGCATTGGTCATTATGCCAATTGAAACAAATTTAGCTAATTGCGCTTTGCTATAGCCTGTTTTCTGAGCCACCTGAGCAATACTTGCCCCCAATTCAAAACACGCTGCAATTTTAAAAACCATTTGGCGTTCATTTTGATGATTCGGTTGTGGCCAATCTACGAGTTTATAATAATCACTAGAACTGATTTGAATATTTACATCATCTGAATACCACAATAAATTCCATAACCATGATTTTAGCTCTACCCCTTGGAAAATACTGACAGACTGCGCCATTTGCATAGTGGCATAAGTAAAATTTAAAGAAACATCCGTCCCTTGAACTTTTCGTAGCGCGTCTACCCAAACTTGTTGTGTACGAATATTGACTAATGCGATGTTGCCTTTTGAGTCGAATACTTGAACGTTACCATTCCGTTCATTAGAAAGCTCAGCTACCACCTTGTTTAAATCAGCTTTTTTTGAAATTTGATTGACAATTTTGACGGTTTTTTCACTGACAGGTACGTGTAAATAACGGTCTTTAAACCATTTTCGAATGTCATCTGAAGCTGAAAAAGGTAGATATAGTTTATCTCCTTCGATTTGCCCTGATTTTTCGTTCTTATTAATCAGACGCAAGTATGGGACTTTCTTAACACCAATCAAATTCTGAATTGTTGGCGAACTAAAAAACATATCATTCACAAGAAGAATATCTAAATGAGGATCAGCAATATTCGCCCAACTTACTTGAAGTGAGTCATCATACATAGATCGTATCTTTTGCTTAATTGCATCAAGCACATTTAAACTTAAACCGAATATAGCGATTTTTACTTCTTCTTTCATTTAGCCCTCACGGCCTCATATAAAGTGTGAACAGTTTATCATTTTTATTAAAAAATAAAATATAAAACACTATAGATGCGGTAAAAAATATCTACAAATTTAATATACTATTAAGCGTATAAATTACAAGAATAGTTATTAAAAACATTTGCAGTAATCACGAAACTCAAGCAGTCAAGATAATATATAGTATTAAATTTCAACAACTTAATTTAAAAATAGCTAAAAAATTGACGTCACGGGTTAGAAAAAATTCCGATCATTTTTAATAAAACTTAAAATTTTATTTAAAAATATTAATTACATTTGTATATTAATATCGGACTCATGCATAAATTGTGTTTTAATAAGTTAACCTTATTTCTTAAGCTACCCCATTTCCAAAAAGAGCAGTTAAATGAATATCAATGCATTCAGCAGCACCAACATATCTCACACTATTTAACGGGTGAATAAAGCCTAGACTCGTTAGGGCTTCAGTCGTTGTAATTGCTTGAATTGCTAGATTTTCAATATAATCATGATTATTATTATTTTTAATATCAGATTGATCAGAAATATAATCAGTGTTAGTCGGATTGGAAGCGTGTAAATACTAGATTTATAAATACTGTTAAGATTTGAATGTGACGATGCAGTTATGGCTGCATGAATTTGATTAGATACAAATAACAACATTAAAGCACCTGTTATATTTTCACTTATTTACCTTTTTATAATTTTGCTCTTACCTTATTTTTAATAAATAATTGAAAATAATATGTTTGAATATTTCAACTTTAGAAAATATCAATTAAATCTTCTTCAATCAATTAAAAATTTTCTATAATTTAACAATATATGACAAACAGAGAATTTTCAAATTTTTAAGTATTAAAATGAGTAAAATAAACTTAATCAAATTTAAGAAATAGGTTTTAAGCATAGTTATAAAAAAGTATATAGCTAATCAGTAAATCTTATATATTGAACTTTATCGATTTTCATATACTAATTATAACGAGCACCTTTAAAATTTAGTAGTAAAAAGATGTCTAATCCCCCTTTAAAACTATTTTCATTTAACTTGTCAGCTTATCAACCTTACCCTATACGTCCTGAAAGCTAAAATTTATGCGTCTTTACATTAATTAAGATTGAATGCGAAAAATAGCCATCACGTGGGCTTTTTTCTATAAGTTGACCGAATTTTCAAGCACTAACTGTTCATCTTTCCTAATCTTCAACAACAATTTAACATTTATGAATTGTCATAGGCTGATATAAAAAACCCACCTTTCAGTGGGTTCTCGGAGATAAAGCATGAAGTGTGTGAGTCATACACATATATACTATAGCTGAATTTCATAGGTAGAAATCAAAAACAAATACGTTATAACGTAACAAAATAATTCCCTAAAATTAATTCAGAGTCTCTGTAAATGCGAAACTATAATTGCTGATAAATAATGATTCGACCAATCGAGAGAACTGATCAGAAATAATCTAAACCTAACACGATGACCAATAAAATAGAAGAGAGAATCAAATAGGTATTAATAGTATTAAAGCTCTTAAGATAATTTAACATTCGTCATTTCCCATAAGAATTTAATAAAATACTACATAGATGACTGAATCAAAAAAGCTTAAGAAAAGAAAAATAGACAAAAAAACACTCAATGAAATTGTTCACTGCACTTATGAAACATTAAATCTGTTTGGATTCATTTAATCTTGTATAATTGAGATGTGACACATTCCCAGTACTGATATGCGGCAACCAGTGTTACATATTTGGCTTTATTGTACCAATTTGAAAGAGTTTGCATGAATATACCAAGCTGTCTTGCTATTCCTGAAGCATTGCCCTCATTTTTTCGATTAATTTTATGGTTTCAGCTTAAACTCCGCTGTATAAAACTTTTGTTTTGCTTATGGTAAACTCCTGATAAGTGTGTTTAGCTTATCAAGTTAAAGTCTTTATTTTTTAACAAAACACATCATTATTTTATAGATTCGCATAAATCATATTATATTAATTTTAGAAAAAGTTTAAAGAACATAAATTATGAATGTAAAAATAATTATACTGCGCAATTTTCCTAATAATGACTTTTATGATAAATTATCATTTATAGGAATGTTGCATGAAGAAAAAATATGGGATATGGAGGAATATTGGCTTTTAGAATGGGGGATTTATAATCTTAAAAAAAATTCATCTGAAAAATTAGATTGGGAAGTTTTTAGGATTTATAGCTTTATTATGCTTTCCCTAAGCTCTCATTTAGATAAGAATGACTCCTTTAAAATAAGGAGTTTGGAACTAGCATTAATTTATGAATTTAGGGAAAGAATTCAACTAGTATTTGAGGGTTATTTCTCCCAAATAATGCCAAGGCAAAGCATTTTTGAAAAAACTAATCCTTTACTTGCTTTTACTTCAACATAATCAGTGTTAAATGAAACGTCCCTCACTTAAAGGATCATGCTTTACTCAATCTTTCAAGATCAGGTACATGTTCATAAGTTGTAAATCAAAAATTTATGTAAATCCAAGTGATTTCAAAGATCGAAAGTGATCTATGAGCCGAGATAAGCTGTCTAAGAAATTAATTTACTAAAAATTGGACGATTAAAGTTTATTAAATCTATTTCTAAACTGCCTATGTACCCGTGAACCGAAGCAACTGAGAAAAGAGCTAAACCAATTAATTTGATTTTTCATTTTCAAATCTGCCCTATCTAAATTTAATACGTTCAAATCATTGGTTTACTAAACTCATTTTGTCTTTATCAATATATTTATCGTATTCATGTTGATACTTTTTCGCTAAGCTTACTTTATCATCATCTTTTAAAATTTTGCCAGATTGCTGGAAAAATTTATGCTCTTCTTCATCTAAATGATGATGTACCAGCTTACGTAGCTGTTTTGCTATACGTAACCAACTGGGGTTATTGAATTCATTTTCAGTCAGTTGTTCAAGTAGCTCATCTATTTCATGATGCTCAGACAAAGCATGCCTTGTTATATTTAAACCTGCATCTGTCATCATAAGAGGTATGTAAAAATACCTGTCTTCAGCCACAGCATGTGCAAATAATTCATTTTTTAATAATGAAAAATAATGTTTTCTTTCTTCTGAGTTACCAGTGGTTTCAATTAACTTATCAGATAACTCTCTTTGTTTTTCATGACTAAATTTTAAGACATCAAATATGGTGAGTTGCTTACTATGGCTCATACTTTTATCCTATTGATGGAAAAATTAATTTCATATTCAATCTTAATGGATAAACTTATATTTATTATTTGATTCTTGTTTCAATAGTATTTTAATTGTAATTACTAATTATATAGTATGATCTATAAAATTTAAAAATCAATTAAAAAAACATCGACTTAAGGCTTTATTCTGCTCATCATTCAAAGTACTACACTCATTGTATGTTCAAACAGTATCAATGAGCCATAGCGTGATTTCG
>Ga0256790_1000122_pt1 | contig 27947 bp, 33 predicted proteins | sample MC6MC0941MT_FD_190206 | JGI IMG/M metagenome (GOLD analysis project Ga0256790, IMG submission 190206) | Metatranscriptome of enriched soil aggregate microbial communities from Iowa State University, Ames, United States - MC6-MC0941-MT... | ecosystem: Environmental > Terrestrial > Soil >... | reverse complement strand
CTTCATTCTAAATTCTTACCTTAGTTGGTGGTCTTCCTAAATTTAAAGGGTATATACTTTTATAATTAATGAAGCAAAAGTAAGGGAAAGTTTGTAGAGGTTTAATATGGCTATTTTTTTCGTAATTGTTTGGATTAGTATAACTATTCCTATCCTTTTATCACTTATTTTCGGATTACTCGAACCGATTGTTACAGTTGATAAAACTGGAATAAGTATGATAATCATTGCTTTACTAATAGGAATATTGGACTGTTACATTGGGCTAAAGATACTTAACAAATTTCAATTATGGTTAGAAAACCGAAAAAGAAGTTGAAAAGGCTTAACAGTGATGGGGCATTATTTTGTAATAAGGATTAGCTCTTGTGTTCATTCAAGGGCCAGATTGTTGAATAACATTCTTAAAAGAACTTTACTAACATTTGTTGAAATATTTCCTTTAGCGAGTTGTATTTATATAGTAAAATGTTATGTAATTTAAGGGGATTATGAAGAAGTTTTTAAAATTATATTGACAAAATTCTTTTTTTCTGTAAAATGAATAATAATTCAAAAATATTTGTATAGAACAAAGGCTATGAAAAGAAATAGTATCAATTATTTTTACGAACAGAAAGTTACCGGTTGATGAGAGGTGCATGTAAAACGATTGAGAATTCATCTTGGAGCTGTGTACCGAAAAGATCATCCTGAGTAGGCTACACCGGTAAGCACCCGTAATCATGTGCGAGAGTATCGTCAAATGACCGTACTTCTTAAGGTAAGTAATGTGAATTGCTTATAAATTAAAGGTGGTAACACGAGTTGAATCGTCCTTTTGGTTAATCCAAAAGGGCGTTTTTTTTTATTCCTTTTTTGAGCAAAGTATTTGAAAATCTAAATGTATTAGGAGTAGGACATTATGAAAGATAATCATCAAGATTCACAGCTAAAGCGTGGATTAAGTACTCGTCACATGCAATTAATTGCACTTGGCGGATCCATTGGGGTCGGTTTATTTTATGGCTCTAGTTCAACAATTCAAATGGCTGGGCCATCTATTTTACTAGCTTATTTAATTGGTGGATTAGTTATTTTCACAATTATGCGTGCATTAGGCGAAATGGCAGTAGAGGAACCTGTATCAGGCTCGTTCAGTACGTACGCGAATAAATATTTAGGACGCTTTGCTGGGTTCTTATCTGGTTGGACGTATTGGTTCATGTGGATTGTCGTTGGTATGGCAGAATTAACAGTAGTCGGTGTATACATTAACTACTGGTTTCCTGATATTCCACAATGGGTAACTGCCCTTGTAGTACTTGTTTTTATGACGCTTGTAAACTTAGCAAATGTAAAAGCTTACGGAGAATTCGAATTCTGGTTTGCGATGATTAAAGTTGTTGCGATTATCGGTATGATCGTTCTAGGATTAGCCATTATTTTCTTCGGGGTTGGCAACCACGGTGAAGCAATTGGCTTCGATAATTTATGGGCACACGGTGGCTTCATGCCAAACGGTTTCCATGGGATTTTAATGTCACTAGTATTAGTTATGTTCTCATTCGGTGGGGTTGAATTAGTTGGTATTTCTGCAGGAGAAGCAAAAAATCCTAGCAAGTCAATTCCTTCAGCTATTAACAACATCGTTTGGCGTATTTTAATTTTCTACATTGGTGCATTAGGCGTTATGATGGTTATTTATCCTTGGAACGAAGTTGGTTCAGAAGGTAGCCCGTTCGTTCAAATTTTCGATTATGTCGGCATCCCTGCTGCGGCTCACATTATTAACTTTGTTGTAATTACAGCAGCAATGTCTGCATTTAATAGTGGTTTATATGGTTCGGGACGTATGCTACACAACTTATCGGTACAAAAAAATGGTCCAAAGTATTTTAAAACAGTAAGCAAAAACGGTAGTCCGCATAGAGGGATTTTATTTTCTTCAGCGGTGTTATTAATGGCGGTTGTCTTAAACTATGTAGTACCTGAAAAAGTGTTCATCTATATTTCTGCTGTTGCGACTGTTGCAGTCATTACAAGCTGGATGATTATTTTATTAGCACAATTGAAATTTAGAAAGTCAAAAACGAAAGAGGAAGTAGCCGAACTGAAATTCAAAATTCCGCTTTATCCACTTTCTACGTATATTGCCATTGCATTCTTATTAATGGTTATTGTGTTAATGGCGTTTATTCCAGATATGCGTGTTGCCCTATATGTCGCACCAGTTTGGTTTTTAATATTATTTGTTGGATACAAAGTAAGAAATGTTAAAAAGTAGTTAAATCATTTCATTTAAAATCCGAGAAATGCTGTTAAACCAACATTTCTTGGATTTTTCTTTGAATATTGTCTAGACAGCTTTTTATAAATTGGGCGTCTTTTTGTTAAAGGGCCAGATTGTTGAATAGTGAATGTAACAAGTATAGAGAGGAGTTAAATGAACAGTATTTTAAAAGTAGTTTAATTTAAAATAAAGACAACTATTTTACAATAAAGTTGATTAAAAAGCATACTTTATTTGCTAAAGAAGTTGATGAAATCATTACTTGATAAGTTGCTGGCTAATATGAATCTAAAATAAGATATAATGATTATATAACCATTCAACGATTATTTTATTGGTTAGATTATATAGGGAAATTGGGAGGTAAACTTAATGACTGAAACAAACAAATTCCCACTCATTTCAGGTCATCTTTCTCTTGATTTGATAAACACGGAACTAGTAAGACGTGGTCAGCGTCAGGATTTATTGTTATCAGAAGGGGATGTTTTGGACTGGCTTTATGTAATTAACAAAGAAAACTTTTTTTGGGATGATAAGCTATACGCAAAGGTTAAGGAGAGAATCAGACAGTTATTGTTATGTGTGTTAGAAATTCGCGCCGTTTTAAGAGGTAGCTTTGAATCAATAGCAGATGGAGAGCCCATTCAAGATGATTTTATTAATTTTTTAGAAAAAAAGATCGATAAAGCACCTTTCACTTATAAATTAATCAATCAAAAACTGACTCCCATTCCTGTTGGAGAGGTAGAGGATGTTCTTCTATCGTTGATTGCTTTTGATGCATTAACTTTAATTGGAGAAAATAAACTTGCCTTCCTCAAACGATGCTCCAATCCAGATTGTGTACTTTTATTTATTGATGAAGGTGGAAGACGCAAGTGGTGTTCAATGAAGATATGCGGAAACAGAAAAAAAGTAGCGCGGTTTCAACAAAATAAATCCGATGAATGATGAAAACCAACTTATTTTAAGAGTTGGTTTTTTTGCACACAATAAAACTAACCCTTAAAATAGGTTTTGACAGGTTAGTTTTATTGGTGTAATGTAAAAATTAAGTTGAAGGAGGGGAAATAATGGATCGTGCTACAACAGTAAACCGAGAAGAAGTAAATTTATATCACGTACGTTATTTATCTAAAATGAAAGGGAAAGGGAGAAGTCCGTTAAAGGTAGATGTAAAGGATATAATTACCGGGTTAATCGGTGGATTTTTAACCATTTTTGTGTTAGTACTTTTAACAAACATGACAGCGGCCGTATGGTTAATGGCTCCCTTTGGTGCTAGCTGTGTGTTGGCATTTGGTGCATGGAACGCGCCTTTATCACAGCCGAGAAATATTCTTGGCGGGCATTTTGTTTCAACATTCGTTGGATTAGCCATATATCAGCTATTGGGTAATGAACCTTGGACGATTGGTTTAGCTGTCGGCTTAGCGATTGCGTTTATGATGATTACAAAAACGACTCATCCACCAGCAGGGGCAGACCCAATTGTTGTTATGCTGGGCGCGTACAGTTGGAGTTACTTAATTACACCAGTATTAATCGGCTCGGTGATAATTGTTTTCTTTGCGTTGATTATTAATAATTTGCGCAGTAACCGGGAATATCCTACATTTTGGATATGATTAAGAATGTTCAGGAGGGAATAAAGTGGAAAACTATATCTTTAAACAATTAAGATTTGTTCGGGATAGTACGATTGGTCATGTGGCAGAAATGAATGATGAAACATCACTTTCCATTCCAGAAGGATTTAATAACAATATAAAATGGAATCTCGGGCATATATATGTCGTCCAAGAAAAGTTCGCCTTTCATTTTACTGGAGAAGAAATGAACTTACCTGATCAATTTACAGAATTATTCAGTCCAGGTACTAAACCAAGCGATTGGGGAGACGAGGTGCCACCAATTCATGAATTAATCTTATTGCTCGAAAATCAAGTTTGTAGGATTGAGAAAGTATTGAAATTTAGAATTAAAGAAGCTGTAGAACAACCTTATACAACATCCACAGGTCTTACATTAGCGACAGTAGAAGAATTTCTTAGCTTTTGCTTATACCATGAAGGCATGCACTTCAATGCGATTAAATCAATCAAACGAATTATTCAAAGTGGAAGAAAGAGCGAAGTATTTAGAGAGAAATAAAAGTATTAGTTTTTTAATCAAATTTATTGTCAAATATCATTAAGTTAAATTTTCAATGATTCAAATCAATCTAGTTGCAGGTTAAACAAAAGTAATCATGAAAGTTACAAGGTTTATATTATCATCAAAAAATCACGTTTTTAATCTTATTCAACAATCGGGCGCATTTCTTTAGTAAAGGAAGGCGTCTTTCTTCATCTAAATAGCAGAGTAAATAAATGCTAAGTTAAATTGTAATAATTTTGTATGATAATTATGGAGGTGAACGTTGCATATAGGATAGTATTTGTGTTCTTTAGTGTTTATTTAATGCCGATTTTAACTATTATATTTTGTCTAAACCTTGTAGAAATAATAAAAAAGTAAAAAAAGAACAATCAACTACTACTAACACAGTTTGGTTAACAATTTCTATTGTATTAATTGTATGGAGCATTGCTGTTACAGCTTTAGGTTAATAATTGAAACGCTTTACCCAAAGCAATTAACAGTTCTCCCTTAAAAATAAAATTTCACAATCGAGCGCTTTACTTGAAGATCATTGACTTGCATAATTCAGCTCTTTTTTTCTTTCTTCAACTAACGTGCCAGATTGTTGAATATCAATTTCAATAAATTGGTTATTTATGTTAGAGTTTACATTAGTCAGCGTAGTAACTTACTTAAACTAACGATGAGGTTAATTAACAAAGGGAGGATTTTCAATGAATTTGGAAAAAGCGAAAGTTCTTGTACTTGGATCTTTTCATATGTCTGAACATGAAGGTTTAAATTCTGAAAGAAGGCAAATTGAAATAGAGGACTTAGTGTCTAAACTAGCGAGGTTTAAACCAACGAAGATTGCAGTTGAAATGGTACCAGAGGATAGTGAATATTGTAATGAGAAATATAAACAGTATAAATCAGGTGTACATAAATTAGAGATGAATGAAATATTTCAAGTAGGCTTCCGATTAGGTTTAAAGATGGGGCATGAACAGATTTATCCAACCGATTGGATGGGCGAATCGGACATGGGTTATGGAGAAGTTGAAAGTTGGGCAAAAGAAAATCAACCAGAACTTTTAAATGAAATATTTGAGGGTCTTGTGTTTCCTGAATTATCGGAAGATAAAAGTATAATAGATTATTATAAAGAATTAAATGCTCCCACTTTTCTTAACAAGTTGCATAAAATGTATGTAAATATTGCACGTATTGGTGGTCTTAATAAATATGTTGGTATGAACTGGCTAAGTTGGTGGTATAAAAGAAATTTGATTATGTTTGCTAATTTAACCCGTCTAATTGATACGGAAGAGGAACGTATTTTATTTATAGTAGGTGCTTCGCATACAAGTATAGTTACTAAATTTCTTGAAGAGAGTGAGATTTGTGAGGTCGTCCCTCCACTAAGTTATTTATCCTAAAAGGTTTTTTTCTTTAGATGTTTAAATGGTTCATTCTTCAACAATCGGGCGAATTTCTCTAATAAGTAATGCTCTATTTGCATTCAAGGACCTTTTTGCTGATCAAGAATCGGAAATCATAGGGAGAAAAAGAGTTAGTATTGGTGAATATTTTTTGTAACCTATTTTGAGAATAATGAAAATGATATTTGGAATGTTTGAGGCCATGTGTGAAAGTGACTTGACTTAGAGAGGAGATAAAAAGATGATTGAATTACGAAAAATAGACGGGGATAACATAGATGAAGTAATAGCGCTTGATGTTGAAGAAAACCAGAAAGAATTTATATTAGAAACTACTAACCTTAGATGCTTCGCAGACGCTCATATGTTGAACACAGATGGTATACCAGCTTCTCCATTAGCTATTTATGCGAATAATACGATGATTGGATTTTTGATGTATATTTATGATACGACCGATCATGAATCATTTCAAAATGAAGTTTATTACGGGAAGAAGGCCTATTTCATTTGGCATTTTATGATTGATAAGCGTTATCAGGGTAAAGGATATGGCAAGCTTGCCTTTGAAAAAATGTTGGCGGATATTGAAAATCTCCCATATGGGGAATCACAATATGTAGACCTCTTTTATCATAAAAATAATGTCATAGCTAAAGAATTATACGCTTCATTAGGCTTTGTAGAAACAGGCATCATTCAGGATAATTCGGTGCATGCGATTAAAAATCTAGATGGGAAAATAACAGAAGCCGTAGTAGAATAGGATCTCTCTGAAAGAAATCTAAGCTATTAACGTCTTGACCCATAATAAACACAAATATAAAGTTATAAACCGCAATGTAGGGGTGTGATTGGATGTTTCAAGATGGATTTCCAAAATATTTGAGAGATGATGTAACTAATGTTATTGGACTGATTCCTAAGCAGACTAATAATCATGTCACTCTTGATGAATCGCAGGAGACTATTGAATATTTTCAAGATGAAAACGTGATTAAATTTCCTTATCGTATTTACAACATTGATAACTCAGATAGATTTATAGACAATTTAAGTGTACAACAAAAAATGATTTTGCATTGCATTTATTCAAGAAGTTGTGATGGGCTTGTTCGCCAAAAACATCTGAATTCATTGCTTTTAATGGATTATGAAGATTGGGCTATTCCTTATATCGTAAAAATATGTGATGAATATGTCGTAGAAATACTCGAAATGACTTATGATATTTTAAAAGAACAAGACACAGAACCAATTAAGAGATTTTGTTTTGAAAATATTGATTTGTTTTGCAAAAGTTATAGTAGAATGATTAGCTATTGGAACGAATATTACAGAAATAAATACAATAATTTTCATCAATATATTGGTAGGAAGCTATTTAGAGAATGTTTTGGTTACTCTAGATCAATAGAAAGTAAGAAAGATAAGAATTTAAGAAACAAAACGTATTTAAGCATAGGTGCAAGAATTCAATAACAATATTCAGGCGCGATTCTTCAAGAAGAATTGTGCTTTTTCTTTAGGGTAAGGACCATTAGTTGAACAAGGAAAAAGGGAAAAGTAAGTTAATATTAGAGAGGAATGGAGAAAAGAGGTGGGGAAAATGGACATGAATGCACGAAAAGCAAGATTAGAGCTGCTCTTACAAAAGCAAAAAGAGAAAGAAAGAAATGATGAAATACAGATGCGATTAGGTTGGATGTTAGAACCTTTCTCAACTAAAGAAGGTATTAGGCTGTTAGATGATAAGGAAAGGGAAAAAATGAAAACGGACCTTATACAGAGCATCCCTATAATTGAGTGGGTACGTCTAGATTTAGAGAACATGAATAACAAGTTCGTGATAAACAATGTTAGTAGGGATAAGGTGTCATCGTTTTTTAAAGATAAAAAACTATACACGGATAATTCAGTTTATCTTTTCTTGCAAGACGACCTGCCACCTTTTAGTACATGGCCGTGGGTAAAGATGCCACTATCAAAGATTATTGAAAATATTATAGATCTAGCAGCAGAAGATGTCTATCCACAGTATGTATTTAGCCCATCACCTAAATTTGTAATAGAATTCGTTGAAACGGATTTAATCACCATTGCTTGGTAACGGTGAACATAGCTTAGTTACTCCATAAAGTTTCTTTAGTAAGGAAAGCGTCTTTCTTCATGAAAAGGGCCATTTAGTTGAATAAGTGTATTGAGATAACCGGGCAGAATAGTTCAGAAATTTGCCTGCATGAATATAATTATAAAAAGGGATATAGGGTTTTTTCTCGAATGAACTAAACCTCATACTGATGGAGGCTGATATGCGGTTGTAATGAACACATACTTAGGTTGAAAGGAGGTTTTTATTTGTGACACAAACATCAAGTACTATTCCAGGTGCCGCAGTACGCGGAACGGCATCAGGTGTATTTTTCATGGCGTTTTTTGGTACTCTGTGGGCGTACACAGGAATAATGGGATTGCAAGGCTGGGGAGCTCCATTATTGTTAGTTACTGCCGTTGCCATTGGTATAGTGCTGTTCATCGGCGGAGTTTCATTAATACGTGCATCGGGAGAATTGGCAAATCAGGTTTCAAAAACAGCCTTAAGGCATGGGAAGCGTACGAGGTTTTGGTTTAACATTATTTTTGCGGCAGAGGGTTTGGCGATAGCAATCACGATTGCCATCAGTAACGCTACTCATCACCCTGAACTTATACCTGTCATAATAGCTATTATTGTCGGTGTTCATTTTCTCCCACTGGCACGTCTTTTTCAAGTCAGACTCTATTATTTTACAGGCACACTCCTTTGTTTACTTGCAATTATTACATGGCTGTTTGTACCTGCAAAAGTCACACTAGGGGAACATCAGATCAATGCATTTATGTCTGTAGTGGGCTTTGGCTCTGCCCTGATCTTGTGGGGAACTGGTCTTGCAATATGGCTAATGGGTAGAAGATTGCTAGGTATCGTCCCAAAATAAATAACATAAAAAGTGAGATTGGACTTTACACGAGAAAAATATGTTTATATTACAATAAAATGCAAAATGGAATCACCTTCATATTCAGCAATCGGGCGCTTTTCCGTAATTAAGGAAAGCGTCTTTCTTTATGAAAAGGGCAAGATTCTTGAGTAATAGCTTTAAAAAGGGTGGCATATATATGTTGAAATTAAGGAGCTATTAAGAACTGTACTAAGTTAATGAATCACTTTAGCAATTTATCAGGTTAAGGGAGAGTGGGCTAATGGATAGCAAACGTTTTGAAATTATTTATACTCAAGGTAAGCTAGAATTTTTTAAGATTATTCGTGATAATCAGACGGGGGTTCTATACATGTTGAATCTTACTACTGCCGGAAGTGGATTAACCGTTATGGTTGATCAAGAAGGAAAACCTTTGGTAGATGAGAATTTTAAAAAATAGTCGAGAATGAGTTAAAGTGCCCATTTTGGGAAGGCTTATTCCAAAATCGCGCGCTTTTCTGAAATAAGAAAAGCATCTTTCTTCATGAAAAGGGCCATTTATTTGAATAACTTATGTAAAGAAATTTTGGGAAATTCATTGTAAATAGGTTAGATTTGAAGTGAATTCGTCTATTCGGCAATAATGAAGAGATATATTGCTGAGCTAGGTATGCTTGATATAAAAATTGAAATAGTAATTTGGGTACAAAAGTTTCTATGTACCTATTGAAGTAACGGAGGGTTTTAATTAAACAAGAAATATGCTTATGACCTTCGACAATCGGGCGCGTTTGTAGGGCATTAAATTTATACCTTAAGATAATGGAAATGCAAGATTTTCCTATGCAACAATCAGTCAAGTTTTGTGTAGTAGTCAAAGCTCAATTTCTCACCTACAACTCCGAGAAATGGGCTTTTTATATTTGGTTTTTTTAATAAAGAATATAAACATTGTATATGTACTTTTTTAAATAATTGTCATTTTATTTCTTACAAGGGCATTTATACTTGTTTGTTATTGTAACAGCAATAGTGTATGATGCATAGTATAAGTTAAACAGTGTATGTTATACAGTATGTGGAATTGAGGTGATTGAATGAGTTCTTTACTGAATTCATTAACGACAGAACTTAGGAGAGGAACACTGACATTAGCCGTTTTAAGTCAATTACGAACACCCCAGTATGGATATTCACTTGTTCAATTATTAGAGGAATCGGGCATTAATATCGACCAAAGTACATTATATCCATTGCTTCGCCGTTTAGAAAAACAGGAGTTAGTGACGAGCAGTTGGGAAACATCTGAGAGTAGACCGCGCAAGTATTATGTATTAAGTGAATATGGATTAGAAATCTTTTTGCATTTAAAAAGAGAATGGATTAATAATTCAAAAGAACTCTATGCGTTATTAAAAGGGGATGATGATAAAGATGAATCTGACTGATATTTATATTCAAGAGGTCACACGGAGGTTGCCTGAAAAAAATCGAGAGGATATCGCACTTGAGTTACGGTCAACCATTAGGGATATGCTACCTGATGATTACAGTGAGGATGATGTAAAGGATGTTCTTGGAAAATTAGGGAACCCAGCAGCATTAGCGAGTGGTTATCGAGATCAACCAATGCATTTAATTGGCCCACGCTATTTTGATGTTTATATCTCTTTGTTAAAAATGATTTTCCCAATTGCCGCTGTTATTGTGTTGATCTCGATGATTGCCGAATCCTTTATTGGCTTTGGTGGGGAGGAAGCGGTTATTAATACTGTCCTCACTATTATGGGTGAAGGCGCATGGAGAATCATCGAAGTAGGAATACACGTCTTTTTTTGGCTAACGCTCGTTTTCGTCATTATTGAACGAATAGATAAAGGAAAAGATCAGCATCCATTATCAGCAAGCCTTCAAAAATGGACCCCTGAAGATTTGAAAAACATCATTTATATTCCTAAGAAAAAAGCGATTACGAAGCTTGAAGTATTTGGCTATTTAATGTGGACGGCAATTTGGGTAACACTTTATTTTTATGCGAATCACCTTGTAGGTATATATGAAGGCGGTGGTGATGGACTCAAATTTGTAATCCCAGCTTTAAATCAGGATGTTTTACTTCGTTATTGGCCAATTGTTATAGTTGTCATCGCTCTTGAAATTGGTTTAGCACTCTACAAATTACTTAAAGGACAATGGACGAAAAAAATGGCCAGCTTTAATGCTACTCTTGAGCTTTTCGCAACCGTTGTATTCATTGTTATAGTAAGTAATCCAAATTTAATGAACCAAGAATTTATAACGTACATGAGTAAATTATTTACCATATCAACTAAACAATTTGAAATATGGATAGTTAGTGGCGTTATAATCATATTTATTTTATCTGCGGCAATCAGTATATTCGATGGTTTCCATAAGGCTCGAATCCGTTAATTCATATTTGTTATAAAAGAGTAGTACTTGCTCAAATAGTATTCATCAATCGGGCGTTTTCTTTAGTAAGTAAAGCGACTATCATTAAATTGGACGTAGAGATTGTGAAGAAGTACTAATGCAGTTTAGTTGATGTCGAATGCTAACAAAGTCGGGTACTGAAAGTCAACTAAGGACTACAAGTTTCACAAAATTCTTTAGACCTTTGGCTACATTGGAATAAGTGATAGGAATCTCTTTTTTTATTAATTGATCAATTATTTCTTTGCCTATTCGTATCGCCCGTTCACTGCGCTTTTTATGATTTTCTGTTAGCCAAGGCCGTTCATTTTTTGAATTGAATTTCGAGTTCATACTAACAGGACAGTTTAGTTGAATAAGTAAGGGCGATTTTTGTTTTAGTTCTAAATATAGGGAATTAGTGCTAATGTTAAATTGATATATCTTCAATAATCTTAATTGTAAAAGAATAGGGCTGCTATTAAGGTTTTAATTAGGAGGAAAAATTTATGAATTACACAAAAGGCTTATATGTATCACTTGTACTAATGATGCTAGTTATTTTGGTTAACACAACAATATTTGATGATGAATATTCAGGGATTGCTATGTTCGCTAGTTTAGGCATATTTATAATGGGCACATTATTTTTTTTAAATACCAAACAATTAAAAAAGTAGGATGCGTAAAGCGAGTTACTAAATTAACAGGGCGACTGTTCATTGAGCAGTCGCTTCTTGTGCTAACGGATCAAATTAACGAAGTAGGAATTAAATAAAAGATTAGAGAATAAATATTTGTAAACATGGAAAGTCAAGCATAATTAACCTAATTATTCAAGGTGGTGCTACATGTCTAAAAATATATCAATCTTTAGGAAAAACGGTGATATGGAAACCTTTATCGCTGCATATGACAAGGCGTTGAAGCTGTGGAAAGTTCCATATGAGGAATTAATGATTCCTACTCGTTTTGGAGAGACGCATATTGTGGTGGCGGGGTCTGCGGATGCAGAGCCTCTTATTTTGATTCATGGAATGACGTTTAGTGCAACGATGTGGTATCCGAATATCGAAATGCTTGCTGAGAAGTACCGTGTTTATGCTTTGGATACTATTGGGGACGTTGGCAAAGGAAATGTGACAGAAATCATTAAAAATCGTCAGGATGCCGTGAACTGGTTAGATGATGTCCTGTCAGCGCTGAGGCTGTCAAAAGCTATTTTTATGGGACATTCGATGGGAGGCTGGCTTTGTACGAATTTTGCTATTCATTATTCAGAAAAGATTGAGAAATTAATTCTACTTGCGCCAGCATCTGGGATGCACAAAATTACCCCTAAGTTTTTCTTCAAAGTCTATCCGGCGATTGTGTTCCCATCAGAAACTCGTATTATGAAAGAAATAGAATGGTTCGTAAGTCCAGCTTTTAAACCGGACGAGCGAGCACAGACCGTGTTCCGCCAATTTATCGTTTCTGGCATGAACTGTGTACCATGCATACGCATTGTTCCTTCTGTGTTTGCAGATGAAGAACTTCAAAATCTAACCATTGAGACTCTCTTACTAGTCGGCGAACACGAAACTATCTATAACCCAACAAAAATGCTTGAAAGAGCTGGCGAACAATTATATTACGATTGGTTTTGAAGCAAAAATTTAAGGAGAGATAATTAATGATTTTAGGAACTCCAATAGCAGTCGGAAATACGGCGAAAATCTATCTTCACAAAAACAGAATTGTCAAAGTTTTTAAAGACTATTTGCCCGAATTGGAATCTTCAAATGAAGCAAATAAGCAAAAATATGCTTATTCGTGTGGACTTTCTGTACCTAAAATACTGGATGTTACTGAAATAGATGGGAAACAGGCTATCATAATGGAATATATTAAGGGTAAAACAATGGGTGATATTCTATCCGAAAACATGGAACAGGCAGAATATTACATGAATATTTCCGTTGATATTCAACAAAAAATTCATCTAGTTGTGGCTGATTCACTTGAACCCATGACCGAAAAATTAAAGCGTCAAATTGAATCAGTAAATAATTTAGATAATAGACAGAAGTCAGCTTTAATACAAAAAATAGATACGATGACATTTGAGAACAGGCTTTGTCATGGAGATTATCATTTATTTAACTTGATTATGTCAGATAACAACGTGACAATTTTAGATTGGGTAGATTCTAGTGCGGGGGATATACGTGCAGATGTATATCGTACATATCTTTTGTATTTACAGTTTTCAAAAGAATTAGCCGATATGTATTTGCGTCTTTATTGCGAGAAAAGCGGTTTGTTAAAAGATGAAGTTTTTCAATGGGCCCCAATAATAGCAGGTGCAAGATTGTCTGAAAGTGTGCTGTCAGAGAACTCAGAGCGTCTTATCGACATAGTAAATCATTACTGTCCTTTATAACTATCAATTAAGGGAATGTTAATACTTTAAACTATCGCGTACGATAGTCCATAACTTAATTAATATCGGTTTCCAAATTTGGAAGTCGGCTTTTTTGAAATATGGTGTAATCCGCTTTTCATTGCGAATATCCAAGAATTCGTGAAGAAACGATCAATAAGTTGCATATGCAGCTCTTTTTCTTTGTTGAACTAACGGTGCAGTTAATGCAAGAAGTAACTGTTTATTGTGGTAAAATTTGTTTCAAATGAAGGTTGAAAGGAAAAACGATGAAAAAAACTTTTAATAAGTTAGAAAAAATACAAATTGTTATTGCTAGCGTTGCATTACTACTAGCAATACTTGGGTTTATTTACGATGATTTAACTGAAATAGCAATTACATTGATATCTATAAGTTTACTTATAAATGAAATACGAAATTTAAAAAAAGGCAAAAAATCCATTTTTTCATATTTAATGATAGTGATGGCGATATTAATATTTTTCCTTTCAATCCATAAGTTATTGAACTAACGGGGAGCTTACTTAAAGATGGGATTCCACAGTGATCCCATCTTTTTCTTATTCACCTAACGGAGCAGTTTAGTTGAAGAGTGTTGTTTAACTTGTTGTTCAACAATCGGGCCATATAATTGAATAACATTTTTTTAAGATATGTTACCAAACGACGGTTTTGGGACGTTTTTTTCAACTAACTCCATAAAAAAAGTATTTAATAAGGACTTATTAATTTGAATACGTCTTTTTTATTTTAGAAAAGTGCATCTTTTTTTGATGGTCGGCTCTCTAATAGATAGGGTGGTGAAAAGGATGGCGGTTAACGAAAAGAAAATAAAACAATCAATCAGAGGGGACCGAGAAGCACTGCTGTTTTTACTGAATCAAGAAAAAGAGAAGCTTTACAGGACTGCTTATAGCTATGTGCGAAATGAGGCGGATGCTTTGGATGTTTTCCAGCAAACGGTGTTGCTGGCAATTGAGTCGGTTCATCAGCTACGAGAGCCAAAGTATTTCACGACATGGCTGATGAAAATTTGTATCAATGCATCACTAAGTGTACTCCAAAAACAAAAGAACGTAATTTTAATTGATGAATTTAAATTTAACACTCTCTCCACTGAAATCGCAACATCTGATGAAAAGCTGGATTTATTGGATGCCATTTATGGATTAGATGAAAAATATAAAACAGTCCTACTCTTAAAATATTATGAGGATTTAACTTTCGAACAAATAGCAGAGGTACTTGGCGAACCGATTGGTACAGTCAAATCGAACGGCAAGAGAGCGTTAGCGAAAATCAAAAAGACATTGAAGGGAGCGTACATAGATGAACGAACAAGACCGATTTAAGGAGGCAATGAATGAAATTTCTGTTCCTTCTAAAGAATTAGATGCTATTTTGGCTGACGCTTTTAAGCAGGAGAAGAAGCAACGGAAATTCCCCTTTATACGAATAGTTAAATATACGGCTGCTGTGGGAATTTTATCGATGGGTCTCATTTCATCTGCTTACGTATCACCTGCATTTGCTAACTTTGTAACGAAAATCCCTATTATTGGTCAGGCATTCGACTATTTTATCCAACTGGAAGACTACTATCAAGCATATGAAGAGGTTAGTACAGATATTGGTTTAGTCCAAGAAAGCAACGGAATTGAAATAATTATTGAAAAAGCATTTTACGACGGCAATACAGTAACCCTTTCATATGTTATACGAGCTGAAGAAGATTTAGGCTCATCCCCGACTTTTGAGAATCTGCCAACGAATATAGTGAATGGAGGCTATGAAGGAGGGTATGTGAATGGTGTTGGCTATGTAGGCATGATGACGTTGTCTATGCGTGATAAAACACAAGATAAAGTGAATATAGAATGGAGTCCTCAAGCAATTTATTCGGGGGAAAAAGTAATGAAAGGCGACTGGTATTTTGAATTTTCTTTAAGCAAGCTAGAAGGAAAACAGATCGTAATTAATGAGCAAGTAAACAAAGAGGGTGTAACGGTCGAGCTAATCGATGCAATTAAAACAGATGTTAATTTAACGATTAACTACTTACAAGATATCGATCCTGCTGTTCATGAAAGATGGAATTATGTTGAGGCTGAGTTGAGTGCGATTGATAATTTAGGCAATAAGTATGGAGTTCCATATAATGGTGGATCTGGCACGGTGGATGGCGATTCGAGTGAAGATATTACATGGAATGCAACAATTCATGGACTAGATCCCGAGGCAACATCGATTACATTTTATCCATTCGCTCATGTAAGTAATAGTCAAATTGATAATAAACGAATTGATTTCGAACCTATTACGATTGAATTAAATTAACTATTTATCCTTATTACATTAACAGGTGCTTTATTGTAACAAGAACTAATATAGTATACAAAATCATATAAAAAAACGTTCTCAAATGAAAGTTAGGGTAGGCACAAGAACCCAAAATATGTTGTTTCATAGCAATTTTTGGGTTTTACTTTGAATACTATCTTCAACAATCGTGCGCAATTCTTTAATAAAGAATGCGTCTTTTTCCATTGAAGGGCCAAATTGTCGAGGAACATTTTCAATAAATTGGATATTATTGTTGAAATATAGAGTAAGATTGTGAAGTTTCTCACTTTAACCAACGGAGGACTTTTGCAAATTATTACTGAGTTGCATAAACCGCCCTTTTTTTATTGTAGAAATAATAATGTAAAGCTTATAATTTAATTAGGTGATTAAAAGTGACTATAAAACATAAAAAGATAATCAATTTTTATGATAGGCGTATACTGTTCAATAAATATCGTAAAAATACACCCAGCGTAATCTTTATTGCAGGGTTAGGCGATAGCCATGAAACATGGAAAAAGGTCCAAGACCGAATATCGGATGAAACGTCAACCTTGTCCTATGACAGGGCGGGTATTGGCAGGAGTCAAGATGTAGCTGTCCCGCGAACTTGCTGTGATATTGTTGAGGAGCTCTCCGAATTGGTGCAAGCGCTTGACGTGGAGAAGCCTTATATATTAGTAGGCCATTCTTTTGGTGGATTGGTCGCCAGATTGTATACCAGTCTTTATCCGCTGGACATCTGTGGTATGGTTTTGGTTGACGCTGCACCGGAATATAAAGAACTTGCCTATGAAAAGGTTCTACCAGAAAATCTACTTGCAGGAAATAGGGAATATTTCGAGAATCCTATGTTGAATAGTGAGAAAATTGATAAAATACAGAGTTATAAGCAAATTGTTGATTATTCAAAACAATGTGACATCCCTCTCTCAATTATTACAAGAGGTTTACCCGATAATAATGAAGATGGATGGCCCTCTCAAGAAATATTAGGAATTGAACAAAGTCTACAAGCAGAATTCCAATGGCTGTCAACGTCAAGTAAGTTCCGGATTGCTAGTCGTAGTGGACATTATATACATCATGATGAGCCTGATATTGTAATAGAAGAGATTTTATTAATGTTAAAGGGGATGGGAAAGTGAGCGATATAAGGTTGAAACTTATGGAGGATTTGCAAAGAATTGAGGAAAATGAGTATCAGTTAGGCGAAGGTGAGCAGCATCAAGATTTCTTACCTTTGTTACTTCAATATATCGGCGATCCTCAGCCAGAATTGCGGGATAACTTGATTTATCCGATGTTTTATATGTGGATTAAGGAAGAGAATAGGTTCAGTGAAGAGGAGTTGCGTAGTCTCTTAACTGTTCTGACTGATGAGAACCATTTGTTCTATAATATTGGCAGCGAGGATGATCAGTCAGTTTTTACAAGGACGTTTTCTGCCTTGCCTATCGCTTTGATTATACAACGCCACAGACAGAATTCATTTTTAAATAAAGAAGAAATTGAGAAATTAATGCAAGCAATGCTCCGTTATTACAATGAGGAGAAGGATCTGCGGGGTTACCTTTCAGTAGGAGGCTGGGCTCACGGCGCATCTCACGGTGCAGATGTTTTTGTTGAGTTGGTCCAGTGCGAGGAGAGCAGCGTTGCAATGCTACGTGAGGTTCTTGTCGCTATTTCTGGCATGCTACATAATGGAATCCATATTTTTAGTGATGAGGATGATGAGCGGTTGGTCAATATCGTGGATACGATGATTGACAAAGAGTTACTTCCACATCAAGAAATTGCTGATTGGATTAGCTGCTTAGCGCAATGCTGCAATTTGCCGAGAAGTCGCAGTCAGGTGATTGCTCGCGTGAACAGCAAGAATTTTTTACGCAGTCTCTATTTCAGAAGGGGACAAGATAGCCGGGGGAATGAGCTTAATACTGCCATACTTGGAACTGAGTCAAAATTAAACAGGTTTTCTATCAGTTAAAGGATCCCAATCCATGGATTTGGCTGAGGGATTTACTGGTTTATTCCTCCATTAAATTGCTTATTAACGGAGGAAATATTATAGAAATTATCAAACTTTTTTATAAAAGAAAGATTCCATAAAATATATAATGAGCATGTTTTGATTAATCTTTTTTAAAACATGCTCTTTCTTTTTGCCTGTTTATCAACGCTATTAGGTATTATTTTGAACAATTTTTATTATAAAGCTAAACCACGTGCATCAATTTTTATGGGGTGACGAATGGTTGCGGTGCGGTCACATTTATGGATTTTATTTTGAAGATATATAATTTTGGATTTTTTAATTGCATGTCATTAAAAGTAGATCAAATGCTAATTTTTGTTCTATAAATGTGGAACGAAGATAAATATAAGTTATTCCATTAAAGGGCGCTGTTTTTGCGCTACATGGATGGCTGACGGGGAAGAATAATGGGATTAAGATAAAAATTGCCAAATTCGATTTTAGTATAGAGGAATTACGCTTTTTAGAATTAGAATTTCCCTAACATTGTAATTCCGCATTTTCTTAAACTACATCAAGTTGTATGTGTAAAATATCGCTTAAAAAAGTGCAAAATATCTTCTGAAGCAACCCGTCCTAGATTAGAACGGGTTAGCTTTACTCTGAGATTATAAAATTAAATAGCTATATTGTCACTTTATATTACTTTATCTGGTGGTTGTGTCTTTCTCCACCCATAAAACTTCATGACGCCTTTTGATCATATAAATCATTTCAATTCCCACCTTTCATTTTTTTTAATTAACAAAATTAATATTGACGAATACGAATATAATTATCTACTTTTCTTCGGTTCTCTTCAAAGATTTTTTTCGCATTTTCATTATGAAGTGCTTTCTCAAGAGAAATCTCACGTTTTGTAATAGTTATCGTGAGAGCAAAAATGTTTAACATCATTTATTATCACCTCCTTAAATTACCATGAAAAATAAAAAAAAACCGCAGAGATACTCATCTACGGTGAAAAAAGACACAAAAATACCGCAGGGGCACACTTCTCCCTGCGGTATGGGTATGCTTAATTACAAAAAAAACTTAAGCCATCCATTCCGATCTGGTCGAATGTGTGATTTTTACTGAAGTTGTAACTACCAATGACATCAATTTAACGATAACGATCATTTCATTCGACCTCCCTAAGAATTTTTTGTTTACTTTGTAAGTATATCCATCTTTAAGTTGTTTGTAAACATCTTTTACTAAGTTTTCCTGATTGTGTTAATGAATAGAATAACTCTTTGCTGCTTTACATTGTTAGTTACCTAATTTTTTCGGAGTAGCAAATAGAAGATATAGAAGACTTAATGCCAAAAAACATAATTATTATTAAGACAGGGATTTCAGAAATGGTTAGAATAGACAATTTAAAGGAGGAAAACCCAAACTTAAAATGGTTATTTGTGTAAATTTGATTCACTTAAGAATTTTTGTACTTAAAGTAAAGGGGGCTTTAGTTGAAAACCAATTTTTCAACAATCGGGCGCTTTTCTGAAAATTAGTAAAGCGTCTTTCTTCATGAAAAGGGCCATATTATTGAATAACATTCTTTTATTAAAGGTTACCTACAATGATTAAAAACACTTAATAGGAACCAGACCATTTCACCAGCACCAATTTGTTCATACACTCCACGCATTGCGAGGCAGTAGCGAGGTTGGAATTAGTATAAAGAAAAAGAACGAATTTCCGATTGTGAAGTGACCCCTAAAAGTTAGACACGGTTATTTCGATTTAGGCAGCTTGGATAAAATGAGTTCGGTATTGCACCGGACTCATTTTTAATTTTGCCTTCATACGTTTCGTGTTGTAATAATTTATATAGTTTTTAAGTTCAAATTTAAACTGTTCCACACTTTCAAATTCTTTTAGGTAGAGGAATTCTGATTTCATGATACCGAAAAAATTCTCCATTACTGAGTTGTCGTAACAGTTTCCTTTACGGGACATACTTTGCACAACACCTCTTGATTCAAGGGCATGCCGAAATTGCTTCATTTGATAATGCCAGCCTTGATCAGAATGCATCAGTAGCTTATGTTTTTCTGGCAACCTCTCTAAAGCTTTTTTTAACATCTCAGAAACTAATGAATACGTTGGTCTAGAGCCGATTGTGTACGTAATAATTTCTCCGTTAAACAAGTCTAAAACAGGCGATAAATAAAGCTTCTCTCCGAATAACTTAAACTCTGTGATATCCGTTACCCACTTCTCATATGGAGCTTCTGCAGTAAAATTGCGATCTAAAATATTCGGCGCGATTTTACCAACTGTACCTTTATAAGATTTATATTTTTTCATTCGAACTAAGCACTTTAAGCCTAGGGCTTTCATGATGCGTTGCACTTTCTTATGATTAACTTTTTTCCCACGATTCGCTAGCTCATCTCGAATACGACGGTATCCATAACGGCCTTCGTGTTCATTATAAATGGCTTGAATTTCAGCCTTTAACTCGGCATCTGGATCTGGTCGACTCATCTTCTTTACTAAATCGTAGTATGTGCTACGTGGAATTTCTGCGAATGCCACAAGCGCCTTCACCGAGTATTTATGCCTTAATTCACAAATGACCTTTACTTTGTCTTTCGTGGTGATTTTTCCTTGGCTTGAACTAAGGCATTCAACTTTTTTAAATACTCGTTTTCCATTTCAAGCTGCTTAATACGTGCTTGAAGTGCTTCTGTCGAGCCTTCTAGTACATTTTTAGGTTGTTTAGTCGATTCTTTTTTCATGGATGGACGCCCCTTTTTCTTAGAAAAGAGCGCATCCAATCCGCTTGTTCTCAGTTGAATACGCCACCTTCGAATCATTCCAGGTGAAGAAATTTTAAAGATAACCGCGGCTTCGTTAGAGGAAACGCCATTTTCGTTCATATAGTTTAGTACGTCCATTTTAAACTGCGCTGTATAAGATGTATAGGATTTTTCAAAAGCAGATAAACCATGGTATTCAAATTGCTTAATCCAGTTATGCATAACAGATTCGTAAGTACTGATAGATTCTGCGATTTCTTTTATACTCTCTGATGAATTTTGATAGCGCATAACGGCATCAAGTTTTTGTTCATTTGTAAATTTCGTCATAAAAAAACTACACCTCCAATTGTGAAGTGCTCCCCGTCAAGTAGACAGTGGAAATAATAAAAATGCTTTACGCGGCTTGAGCCCTGAATTCCAAGGGGCTCAAGCCGTTTAATTTTTCTTGATAGCGCTCTGAATTATAAAACGAAATGTATCCTGAAATTGCTTTTTTTAGCGCTTCATATGTATCATATTTATTTAAATAATATTTTTCGCATTTGAGCGTACCCCAAAAAGCCTCGATTGGTCCGTTATCTATACAACGTCCCACTCTAGACATACTATGCACCATCTCGGCATCATCTATCATTCTTTTGAAAAATTTTGAAGTATATTGATAACCACGATCGCTATGAATAAGAGGATGCTCATCTTCTTTTAATTTTTGTATGGCTGGTGTCATCGTTTGAAAAACGAGTTTATTGTTATTCGAGTGCTCTAATACATAACTCACAATCGAATTGTCGTATAAATCGATAATGGCGCTTAAATAAGCCTTTTTGCCATTTCCATATTTAAGCTCCGTGACATCTGTACACCATTTTTGATTAGGTTGATCTGCTTTGAACTCGCGACTGAGTATGTTTTCTGCTACATAATCTAGATTCGATTTACGATATTTTTTTCGTTTTCTACGGATCACCGATTTTAATCGACACATTTTCATCAAACGATAAATACGTTTTTTATTTACCATCGGTAAATCTACTTTTTCCCGATGGCGATTGATTGTAAGTGTGATGCGTCGATATCCATAAATCCCATCTACTTGTGCATAAAGGTACTGAATTGATTCTAGAAGCTGTTCATTCTCGATTTCTCGTGCTGATGGATGACGGTTCAACCACTTATAATAAGCAGCACGTGTAACACCGGCAATTTCACATAATAAAATGATTGGCAATGCTTCCTTCGCTGCTAGTTCTTGAATGACAATATAACGGTTATGTATACGACTTTTACTTAACGTCGCCTCCTTTCGATTTCCTCTAACTTTTTTAAGAAGAGATTTTCTGCACGTAATCGTTCATTTTCGCGTTCCATACGTTGGATTTCTAAACGAAACTTGTCTTCAGTGCTTAACTCTTCTTCTAACTTTGTACGGCCACGGCGATCTTGTAAACCTAATTCCCCGGATTTTTCGAATTTTTTTACCCATTGATATACTTGTTGGTAAGAAATCGCATATTGTTCAGCTATTACTTGATAATTCTTTTCGTTGGCAATACAAGCTTGTACTATTTCAATGCGCTCCTGTACTGTTGTTTTTCTACCTTTAGTCATAGTTTGGCTCATTCCTTTACTCGAATCTTTTAATTCACTATGACTAGTATACTTTTTAATCCAATTTCGCAAAACGGATGTGCCAGAAAGTCTATATTTTCTAACAGTTTCTCTTAATGAATAACTTCCTGAAATATAGTCTTGAACAGCTGCTAGCTTTATTTCTTTCGGATATGTATTATGATTTTCACTTCTATTAAGACTTTCCTCTCCAAAAAACAAGTAATTATTTTGCCAATCTTTGATTGTTCTAGAATCAACTTTATACAACTCGGCCACCTCATTAAGAGTGAAATGGCTATTTTCATAGAAATTTAGAATTTCTAATTTTTCTTCTTTTGAAAAGCTGTATTTTCTCATAAAAAAACCTCCCCAATAGGCAAACAGATTTTATTTTTTAATCTGTCTACTTATTGGGGAGCGTATCATTGTTAGATGTGTCTAACAATTGGGGTGCAGTTCATTGTGGAATTCGTTCTTTTTTTTAGTAATAAAGGTGTTATTTGGACAGGTTAGTAAAAAAAAATAGTATCAACTATTAGTACCAGATGATAGAATTAATTGTTAGGTATTGTTATGAGGGCATTAATAATGTTAGGCACTCAAAAAATTATATCGGCACAGGCTGTTGCGCTTATATTAACTGTAATTGTATTTAAATGGGAGAGAATAGGAATGTCAGAAGAAGGGTATCAAACTCGTAAGGAACGAAAAAAAGCGAAAAAAACAAACAAAAATAAACATAGAAGTATCGGTATACTGAAAAAGGGATCATTGTTTAAAAAAATGGTCATTGTCTGCTTGACAGTCGGACTTGTTGCAACAGGAGTAGGAGCCATTATGATTGCTTCAATAATGAAGGGTACACCTACCTTAGATTCTGCTAAGCTAATGGATCCGCTTTCTACTAAATTTTATGATAAAGACGGAAACTTCCTTTATGAATATGGGAAGGAAAAACGGACAAAAATTACGTACGACCAAGTGCCAAAAGTGTTGGAAAATGCCTTTATTGCCACCGAGGATTCCCATTTTTACGAACATTTTGGGATCGACCTCAAACGGACAGCCAAGGCTATTTTCGTAAACGTAACAGGAGATTTCGGATCTCAGGGAGGTAGTACGATTACACAGCAAGTCATTAAAAATTCTTTCTTGTCTCCAGAGAAAACACTGAAACGCAAAGTGCAAGAATGGGACTTAGCATATCAGTTGGAAAAAAAATATTCTAAGCAAGACATTTTAATGATGTATTTAAATAAAATCTACCTTGGAAACCGCTCTTACGGAGTGGCTACCGCAGCAAAGAATTATTACGGAATTGAGTCAGATGATTTGGAAAAAATGACGCTTGCGCAGGCGGCGATGATAGCCGGACTGACACAGAGTCCGAACAATTATGATCCAACCAGACCTGAAAACGAAGAAGCAGCCACGAAGCGCCGTCATATCGTATTAAGCTCGATGCTTCGAGATGGCTATATTACGGAAAAACAAATGAAGGAAGCAGAAAAAGTTCCTGTAGCAGAGGGACTTGTAGCAAAAAATAAGCAGCAAAGTATGCCTTATGAAGCATTTTTGGATGCAGCTGTGAAAGAAGTAAAGGGAAAGCTGAAGGATGTGGACATTAGCGAAGACGGATTGTCGATTTATACAACCCTGGATCCAAAAGCACAGGACTTTGCGGAGAAAATGATGAATACCAGTGAAATCATTGCCTATCCGGATGATAATTTTCAGGGAGCCTTCGTTTTATTAGATACCATGACGGGTGAAGTCAGGGCAATCGGGAGTGGTCGAAATGACTATAAAGCCCAATTTTTAGGTCACAACTTTGCTGTAGATATCAAACGTCAACCAGGATCTATCTTTAAGCCTATTTTTGATTATGGACCGGCGATTGAAAACTTAAAATGGTCCACTGCTCATTTGATTAACGACCATAAGACAACTTATTCAACGGGGGAACCCATCTCCAACTGGGATCATCAATATCATGGAACGCTGACTATGCGGACGGCACTGCAAAATTCATACAATATCCCGGCACTGCTCACATTGAGAGAAGTTGGGATGGATAAGGCAAAGAATTTTGCAGAACAACTTGGCATTACGTTTAAAAGTAATGAAGTATATGAATCCTACTCGATAGGCAGCAATACTGTCAGTCCTTTAGATATGGCAGGGGGCTACAGTGCTTTTGGAAACAACGGATCATACAATAAACCGCAATTTGTCCAAAAGGTTGTTTTAGCGGATGGCGCAGTCGTTAATTTTGCAGAGAAAACAAAACGTGTTATGCAAGATTACACTGCCTATATGGTAACTGATATGTTACGTACAGTCGTAAATGCTGGTACAGGAACAACTGCAAATGTTCCCAGACTGGATGTTGCCGGGAAAACAGGTACAACCAATTTTGATGAAAAAACTCGAGCTAAATATGGATACCCAAACTCTGCTACAAATGATAGCTGGTTTGCAGGGTATACTCCTCAATACACTATGGCTGTCTGGACGGGTTACGCTCAAAACGGACAGGGTAACTATATGACTGGAAATACGACGAAAATCTCACAGTTAATGTTTAAAGCAATGATGGAAGCAATCGGAACGGATACAGCAAATTTTCAGCAACCAGATAGTGTCTACAGAGTGAAAAATGAACTTTATATAAAAGGAATTGATTCTGCAGAAGAGCCACCTAAAAACAACAATGTAATAATTCATCCTAATAATGGCGGAAATAAAGAGAAGCTCAAAAAAGAGGAAAAGAAACTTAAAAAACAAGAAGAGAAACATAGAAAAGAAGAAGAGAAACTTAAAAAAGAGGAAGAGAAAATTAAAAAAGAAGAAGAGAAGCGTCGGAAAAAGGAAGAGGAAAAGGAACAAAAACATGGTTAGATAAAAATGATGTTCAACAATCGGGCGCGTTTATTTAGGAACGCGTCTTTTTCTTTTAAAAGGCCCTATTACTGAATAACAATCTTTTATGAAATGTTACCAAATGAAAATTAGGGAATAAAACACCTCATTCAATTAAATGAGGTGTTTGTTTTTTGCTGCTTATAATCAGTATGTCCCTACACCGCGCTTTGGTAACTTTTGTATTATCAACTATCAAAAAAATTCACTCAAACAGCAACTATATAAAACTTTTCTCGTATGGTAATATTAGGATATACATTATTTAGGAGGTGTAACAATGAAATCAAATATGCTTTTAAGTGTTATATCTATTTTTTTATTACTAACCTTAAGTGCCTGTTCACAAGATGAAAAAGAATATAATTTTTATGGAACAAGTAATAACTGGGTTGTTAAGTACGAAACTGAAATAAGTGAAGCCAAAGAGTGGGCTGATTTTTCATTTGAATATGTTGGAGAAGAAGCTGCACCAGAAATGTTTGGATATAACTTAAAAAGTAAATGGTTTGAATTAACAAGCAAAGAAGAACTATTCAATCATCAAGATAACAATATTAATTCTGGTAATAGTGAATGCACTGGACCTCCCATAAATAAAGAAAGTTGTGCAGTAATTATTAAAGATGATGAAATTATGGAAGCGAAAATAGAGTGGAACGGCAATTCTGAAGTTATTGTATTGACTAGAAAATAGAACAAAGTGTAATGATTAAATTACGATTGCTTATAACAAGCAAGCTTTTTGCTGCTTATTTAACAATCGGGTGCAGTTCATAATAAAGAATGCGTCTTTTTCCATTAAAGGGCCATATTGTGGAATAACAAACTTTTATGAAATATTATCAAACGAAGCTTTGGGAGCTTTGTATAGTCTTTAGTTATAAATTTTCATTTTAGGGGTGTTTATATGGACGGGGCTATTCTACCTCATTGGTTTTGGTTAATTTATTATTCTTTTTTATTATTAGTTTTTGGAGTTGGGATTGTTAATACATTAAAAAAAAGAATGTATATTTCATCTATCATTGCAGTTATTCTGACAATCACTGTACCATTTATTAGTATAGTTAATAGTCTTTTTTTAGATTTTGGAACAAACGAGCTTACGCATTTAATATCTGAATTACAAGCAGGTGCAAAGTGGAGTATTTTTGCCATAGTAGGTTATATGTATATGGTAATATACATAACTGTTTTCTTTATAAAAAATGTATATCTTTGTATCAAAACCACTAATAGCGTTCCCAAATGAAATTTTGGGCATACACAAACAGCTAAGAAATGCTGTAAAATAAGCGTTTATTGGCTTTTTCCTTGGATATTGTTTATACAGCTTTTTATGCAAAGGTATATAAAGATAGCGACAATAAGACTTTTCAAGATTTTGCATAAAACATTGTAGGGGTGTTATCTGAATAAAAACCCGTATATAGAGATGCTGTAAATCTTTATTTTTCTTAATCCTATACTTCAATTACCGGGAATTTAGATGAAACGATCAATCAGGCGCATTTCTTTAATAAAGAGATGAGTATTTTTAATTAAAGGACCTTAATTGAGGAACATTATTTATGGGTAGCGTCCGAAAAGATGCAGATATACAACGATTACATGGAACTATCATCATTAAACGTTAGACTGAGCGGATCATCTAACGAATTTACATGTACCTCAGACAGCTAACTTGTCAGGTATTGTTATTTCATACCTAAACAGCAGACTATACTTGCAAGTTAACGGTACTACACAAGGTTACGTAACATTAACATAAACAAAGGAGATTTATGTTATGGATTATCAAGTACAACTTAACAACGGACAAGCGATTAACCAAACAAATGCTGAGTTTGATATAGCTGCATTCACAGCAGCACTCAGTGTTCAGAAGATTAATTTCGTGAACATCGGTGGTGCTATTATCAATAAACACATCATAATTTGTGTGTTGCCAGTATCGGCTTTAACAACAGAAACGTCAGCATAGCTCGGCGTTATTTTTAATGTCATTTTAGAGGGAAATCATTCACTTTTGCTGAATTTATTAATAGAAGGAAGAGAGGGAAATAAAGTGAGACAGTATGCAGACAAGGAAGCATTGATTAGTACGATTAACGAAAAGTATAAAAAATATATTGTTGAATTTACTGATATACCAGAAACTTTGAAAAACAAACGGATTGAAGAAGTTGATAAAACCCCATCTGAGAACCTTTCTTATCAACTTGGGTGGATAAATCTTTTACTACACTGGGAGCAAAAAGAACAACAAGGAGAAGAAGTACACACGCCAGCAGAAGGTTATAAGTGGAATAATCTGGGTGGATTGTACAATTCTTTTTATAAGCAATATGGAGAGTACTCTTTAAAAGAACAACAATCAATGCTTAATGAAGCTGTCACTAATTTATGTGAGTGGTTAAATGTTCTATCAGAGAAAGAATTATATGAAGTTGATCAAAGGCAATGGGCAAAAACACAAGCTAATTGGCCCATTTTGAAATGGGTTCATATTAATTCAGTTTCTCCATTTACGACTTTCAGGACCAAAATTCGCAAATGGAAGAAGTTTAACCTTTAAATATTCTTGAAAAAGAACTGATTCATAG
>Ga0256790_1000108_pt1 | contig 30031 bp, 24 predicted proteins | sample MC6MC0941MT_FD_190206 | JGI IMG/M metagenome (GOLD analysis project Ga0256790, IMG submission 190206) | Metatranscriptome of enriched soil aggregate microbial communities from Iowa State University, Ames, United States - MC6-MC0941-MT... | ecosystem: Environmental > Terrestrial > Soil >... | reverse complement strand
GCGATGGCTTCTTTCTTATATCTTATACCTGCTTATTTTACACGTGACATCAGCATATCGAAACTAATGTTTTCTATCGCTTTCTGGTTGCCATCCTTTTCCACAAGCGCTTTTCCGCTGCCCTTTACACGGTATACATCCACATTGTTAAATACGGTAGTTACAGAATGAGAATAGGTGATATCACTAATCTGAATCGCATAACTATTGTCTGCTGTAGCGTCAGCATACCAGCTGTTATTGGCATCCTGGTCATGGGAAACCCTTACGTAGGTAACAGTAGTGTTATTCTGGCGAATTGTCTGGCCTTTTAAGGCCATGAAATCGGCCTCGCTTACATTGTCCTGGTCAAAGATAAAGGTGACCTCTAATGAAGGGTAGGGCACAATGCCATTGACACTGTTTGTCGCATAACCACCGACCATATTCGCAGCGCTGGATACCAGTTGTGCAAAGTCCTTGTTATAGCCAAGTTTGGTTGTACTGCCATTGAAGGAGAAGCTTGCCGTATAAGTACCTGTGCTGGTATTGTTATTGCCATTACCATTGTTATTCCCGTTATTGTTGGGCTGTGTATTGTTTTTGGTACAGGATACAAACAGGCTCAAAAGAGTTGCGGAAAGCAGCAATACTTTTTTCATGATTACAATATATGTGTTTAAAATGTGCGCCAAGTTAAAAAATACTCATTGGATTAGGAAGTGTTTTGTCACTATTTTTTGATTTATTGGACATATAATAACAAAGGAGGCTGAATCCAGCCTCCTTTGTTATTATATGCTTTATGCTTGTTACTTATTGGTGTCGTTGCTCCAGCTACCGATATTCGCCATACCCCAACGATCCATACTTGCAAATGCAAAGTCCGTTTTGTAACGTTGCGGAATATTTTCCGGGTTGATGAATGCCCCGATCTCGTAAGAAGGGAAGATCTCTTCGTAAGTCAGCATAGAGTTCAATGAAATACGACGGTAGATATGAGAGCGGGTCAGCTCTTCTTTGCTGCTTAATCCAGCGGCACCCAGCAGTTCTACAAAGTTTTCAATAGTATATTTATGGAACTGTGCCACACGCGTTTTCTTATCTTCTACTACCAGACCTACTGATAAGGTTTTGTCCTGTGTTGCTACACCTACTGGACATTTATTGGTATTACACATTAGCGCCTGTATACAGCCTACAGCCATCATCATTGCGCGGGCAGAGTAACAAGCATCTGCACCCAGAGCCATTGCTCTTACCAGGTGGAAACCACTGGTCATTTTACCGGAAGCCAGTACTTTAATGTGTTTTTTGATATCTAAACCTCTCAGGATATTAGAAACGAAATCCAGACCATCCAGCAAAGGAGCACCCACATAGTTAGAGAACTCTTGTGGAGCTGCACCAGTACCACCTTCACCACCATCTACAGTAATAAAGTCAGGATAAATATCCAGTGCCATCATTGCTTTACAGATACTGATGAATTCTGATTTGTGACCGATACATAATTTAAATCCTACCGGTTTACCACCACTTAATTCTCTCAGTTTCTGCACGAACAGGATCAACTCTTTTGGAGTATTAAACGCGGAGTGGAATGGAGGAGATGCCACCAGTGTATACGGCTGGATCGCACGGATTGCTGCAATTTCCGGAGTGTTTTTAGCCGCAGGCAGGATACCACCATGACCCGGTTTGGCACCTTGTGAAATTTTGATCTCGATCATTTTTACATTTTCCAGCTGCGCTTTTTCTGCAAACAGTTCTGGAGAGAAACCTCCATTTGCATCACGGCAACCGAAATAACCGGTACCGATCTGCCAGATAATGTCACCACCATGTTTCAGGTGATAAGGACTCAGGCCACCCTCACCGGTATTGTGCGCAAAGCCACCGATTTGTGCACCGGCATTCATCGATTCAACTGCGTTTGAGCTCAAAGAACCATAACTCATCGCTGAGATATTATAAATACTCAGGTCATAAGGTTTGGTACAATCTTTATTGCCCACCAGTACACGCGGATTGTGATTTAGTGATTTGAAATCTTTTGGAGCAATAGAGTGACACATCCATTCATAACCCTCGGCATATACATCCAGCTGGGTACCGAAAGGCATGGTATCGTTCTCTTTTTTAGCTCTCTGGTAAATTGTAGAACGATCGATTCTGTTGATCGGACGACCATCAATGTCACTTTCTACGAAATACTGATAAATTTTCGGGCGCATGTCTTCCATGAACCAACGCAGTCTGCCAAACACGGGATAAATACGCATGATCGAGTGTTTGGTTTGGAACATGTCGTAATACCCCAATGCAGTGAGCAAGACCGTAATTCCGAAGAATACATACCAGTTTTTACTTAAGAAAACAGATAAGCCCAATGTTAGTATGACTAACAAGGTCGAAATAATGATAAACCCCTTACGCATAATACTTTTTATCTACTTTTTTTAAAATAATCCGCGAACTTAAAACGAATAAATTACTTAATCAAATAAATAACAAAGCTTTGTAGCATCAGAAGGATTTTTAAACAGATATAAGCCAATACACTACTGGTTTACAGCATTTTACTGCCGAAAGAAAAAGGAAGCAGTTCTTTGGCATCTTTAACAGATAGGATGGTGCCATTGGCACTGCACATTAATATATGTATTGCTGCCTGCTGACGTTGCGATACTTCATTGATTACCTGTCGGCAAATACCACAGGGAGATAATACTTCATGTACCATCGACGGGTCGATCTGCTTTTTAGTATAAGTAAGGGCAAGTGCAGTTACCGTGACGCCCGGATGCAGTATAGCGGCAGTATGCAGTGCGACCCTTTCGGCGCAGGTGCCGGCAGGGAAAGAAGCATTTTCCTGGTTACTGCCTCTGATCATCTGCCCATTGGCCAGTAAGACCGCCGCTCCGACCTGAAATCCCGAGTATGGGGCATACGCAAGATGGTCAGCCGCATAGCGCGCTTCCCGTAGCAGTTCCTGTAAAGAAGGTTCCAGGGCTCCAGGCTCTGGGAAAATGTCATACTCCAGCCGGACAGAGGGCATACTATATATTATATGATTATACGCAATATACTGAAATATAATATAACATATGCTAAACTTATTTTAGAACCGGAATGAAAAAGTATAGATTATATTTGCGCTGTAAAACAATTTGCTGCGGCAGATATAATATATATGCAAGAAACAGTTAATTATAGTTCAGGTATGAAAGGATTTTGGAAGTATTTTCTGGCCTCATTGCTGGCCATAGTAGTATCGGGTATACTGCTTATGTTTATTTTCTTTGGATTTATGGGCGCATTGGCCAGTTCGGTGACGAGCAGCCAGGTCGCCGTGATCAAGTCCAACAGTATACTGGAGATAGACCTGTCCAAACCCATCAGCGAGATTCCGCAGGCTAATATCCTGTCGGCGATTACCGGTGGTGCACCTGCCGCAGAAGTAGGTTTGTTCGAAGTGCTGAGTTCCATTGAAATGGCAAAAACAGATGAACATATCAAAGGTATATTTTTAAAAGCCGGTGGCAATAGCAATGGCTGGGCTACTTCTCAGCAATTACGCAAAGCACTGGAAAACTTTAAAAGCAGTGGCAAGTTTATTTATGCCTATGCAGATGGCATTACCCAGAAGGCATATTACGTTGCTTCGGTTGCAGATAGCGTATTCATCAATCCGGTTGGAAATGTTGAACTGAAAGGATTGAGTACCAACATCATGTTCTATAAAGGACTGTTAGACAAACTGGAAGTACAACCTGAAATCTTCTACTGTGGTAAGTTCAAAAGCGCGACCGAGCCACTGAGAGCCTACAAAATGACCGATGAAAACCGTACACAGATCTCGGCCTATCAAAATGATCTGTGGGCAGAAATGGTGGGTGTAGTCGTGCAGCATACAGGTATGGATAGTACGACTGTTGACTCTCTGGTAACGGCCGGTGCCATCCAGACCAGTGCAGATGCCATTCAGTATAAACTGGCAGACGGACTGAAATACCAGGATGAGGTTGAAGAATTACTGAAAGCCAAATCGGGGATAGCCGCAGATAAAGAGCTGAACTTTGCCTCTCTGTCTGATTATAAAAGCAGATTGTCACAGAAACCAAGCAGCAATCACATTGCCTTACTGATCGCAGAAGGTTCTATCATAGATGGCAAAGCCGGTGCTAATTCCGGTTCTGTTATTGCCTCCGACGATTTTATTAAAGAGATTCGCAGGGTAAGAGACGATGAATCCATAAAAGCAGTGGTGTTAAGAGTCAATTCTCCGGGAGGATCGGCACTGGCCTCAGAGAACATCCTTCGTGAACTGCAGCTGTTAAAAGCTAAAAAGAAACTGGTAACCTCTATGGGTGACTATGCCGCTTCAGGTGGTTATTACATTGCATGCCAGTCCGATAGTGTTTTTGCCATGCCTAATACCATCACTGGTAGTATCGGGGTGTTTGGGGTGATGATGAATACGGAGAAACTGTTCAATAATAAACTGGGCATCACTTTTGATGTAGAGAAGACCGCACCAATGGCAGATATGGGTGATATGAACCGACCATTTACCGAGCGGGAACGCCAGATCATTCAGCATGGAGTAGATACCATATATAGCACCTTTAAAAGTCGTGTAGCAACAGGTCGTAAGCTGGATATAGCCTATGTAGACAGCGTAGGACAGGGTAGAGTATGGACCGGTAAGGCAGCGCTGAATCTGCACCTGGTCGATGGCTTGGGCGGTATGGACAGAGCGATCAAGGCTGCAGCCAGCCTGGCAGGCATCAGCGAGTACAGGGTAGTGACCTTTCCGAAACCAACTTCTGATATTGAGCGCCTGCTGAAGATGGTGAATGGCAAAGATGCAAATAGTGCATTGCTAACCAAGCAATTGGTACAGAACGAATTAGGCTTTAGCTTTGATGCATATCAACAGTTTAAGCTGCTGATGAATAACCGTAACCAGGTATGGATGATGTTACCTTTCTTACCCGAAACGAAATAAGGTTACGATTCCTTAAACAAACAAATTAGGCTGAATATACTCTTTGTATCATGGATATGCAGTATATTTGGAGGTTGAAAATTAAATACAAACACGAACAAACATATTATGGCTGAAGTAGTACGTATGCCCTTATTAAGTGATACCATGAAAGAAGGTGTTATCGCGGGCTGGCACAAGAAAGTTGGAGATAAGGTAAAGGCGGACGATGTAATTGCAGATGTGGAAACAGATAAGGCAACTATGGAAGTAATGCCCTATGTCGACGGTACCATTTTATACATCAGCGACAAAAAGAATATTCCGGTAAACGATATTTTAGCTATTATAGGCAAAGAGGGAGAAGATATAGCTTCTTACCTGAATGAATCTGCTGCGCCTGCAGCAACTGTTGAAGCCACTCCGGCTCCGGCGGCGACTGCTCCTGCTGCAGCGGCCCCGGTTGCTGCTCCGGATGCATCACTGGCAAGCGTAATTCAGATGCCATTGTTAAGCGATACCATGAAAGAAGGTAAGATCGCTGCATGGCTTAAGAATGTTGGCGATACGGTTAAATCTGACGATGTAATCGCAGAGGTAGAAACCGATAAAGCAACGATGGAAGTAATGCCTTACGCTGATGGCGTATTATTATACCAGGCCGTTCCTGCGGGACAGGGCGTACCGGTAAATGGTGTTATGGCTATCGTGGGTAAAGCGGGTACGGATGTACAACCATACCTGGATTACTACGCACAAAAAGATAAAGCACCTGCTGCTGCTGAAAGCACTTCAGCTCCGGCACCAGCTGCATCTGCTCCTGCAGCACCTGCAACGGAGACAAAGACAGAAAGCGATGACAGCCGTGTGAAAATTTCTCCTCTGGCGAGAAAAATGGCTAAAGATAAAGGTATCACCCTCTCTGAGCTGAAGGGCAGCGGAGATGGTGGCCGTATTATAAAGAAAGACGTAGAGAATTATGTACCTGCTGCTAAAGCAAGCACTGCTTCCGGTACGGCTGCACCTGTAATTGCAGGTCAGGAATCCCATACAGACATTGAGTTATCTCAAATGAGAAAGGTAATCGCACAGCGCCTGAGCGAGAGCATGTTTACCGCCCCTCACTTCTACCTGAAGATGTCTGTGAATATGGATAAAGCCATGGATGCCCGTACGGCAATGAACGCTATATCTGAATCCAAAATTTCTTTCAATGACCTGGTGATCAAAGCATCTGCAATGGCACTGCGCAAGCACCCTACAGTAAACAGCAGCTGGATGGGCGATTTCGTAAGAGAAAACCACCATATCCATATCGGTACTGCAGTAGCTATCGAAGACGGCCTGATCGTGCCTGTAGTGAAATTTGCAGATCAGAAACCGCTGTCGGCTATTGCTGCAGAAGCGAAAACACTGGTTAAAAAAGCAAAAGATAAAAAACTGCAACCACAGGAATTTACCGGTAATACCTTTACCATATCTAACCTGGGTATGATGGATATCGATGAATTTACGGCAATCATCAATCCACCGGACAGCTGTATCCTGGCTGTAGGTAAAATCGAAGCAACTCCGGTTGTAGAGAACGGTGAAATCGTGGTACGTAATATCATGAAACTGACCCTGAGCTGCGACCACCGTGTGGTAGATGGTGCTGTGGGTGCTGCATTCCTGCAGACACTGCAAGCATATCTGGAAAACCCGGTAACAATGCTGGTATAAGACCTTAACTGGTTTTACATATAAAAAATGCGCTGCAAGATTCTTGCAGCGCATTTTTTATATCCTTTATGTTGACTATTTTCTTCTATTAATCAATTTTTAATATATCTATTGATAAATATGTGATATAATTTGATTTTATGTTGAAAATTATCTTCATTTTTGACCTGTATTAGCCATAGTTATACTTCCATTGATTTATACCAAATGATAATTGTGTAGCCGTTAATATGTGCACTAAATAACAGCTTCCAGAATCGGACCGGTATGGTAAAACTACAGGGAATGGTTAATACAGGAGCCAATAAATTCCTTCGATAGCCTGTATTAAAGTGGAGAAGGTAAAACCCACAACTAAACCTATGTTTAAAAAATTAACCGCAGCAATGATTGCTGTAAGTCTACTGTCCGTTGTATCATGCGATAAGCGTAATATTACAGAAATACCGAAAGGTATTCCATCAAGGGATATTCCTTTTAAGAAAATTACTACAGAACAAACTGTACTATCCCAAGATAAAGATTTTATAGCTATATGTCATAACGATATAACCTTGAAATTGATCTCAGAGAGTTTCTCAGATAAATATCCCTCTATTGATTTTACTAATCTTAAGGGCAGATTGGCATCATGCGTTTCTGTAGATGAAATGCGGTCAGTGTACAGTGCTTTTGGTATTGCCGAAGGTGACAAAATTGTAGACATAACCATTGAAAATTTCAATCTTATGATGAGTATAAAGGAAAAGTATCCTTTTCTGATCACTATGAGTGAACAAGACTTTATGTTGTACTGGTCAGATGAGCACAAAAAAGTAATGCAGTTGCAAACAATTGGTCTTACTTGCAGCCAACAATATGCACAGGCTATTGCAGACTGCAATGAGGATTATTTTGCTGCTTTGGGGCTTGCAGGCCTATCTGCAGCAGTATCAGGCCCTGCTGCTTTTGTCACCTTTGCCGTGGGGGTTGCTGGTGCTATTTTAATACATCATAATTGTATGGAACGTGCCAAACGTGATTATAATAACTGTAGTAATTAATATTTATGTATAAACACTATAAGAAACGTTACATTGGTATAATTACTATTATATTGAGTTATGGTTTGATTATACTTACGTGGCTGCTTCCCCCAGATGTTAGGGAGCTAAAGCGTACAATACAAATTTCAGGAATTGCTGTACTTGGAATATTGTATTGCTTGTTTTTCTATTATAATCGTCAACAATGGAAGATACTACTTTTACAGGCAATCGGTATTATAGCATTAATATTTGTAATAATGAAGATCTCCAAACCCATGATGGAGGAACCTTACAAGTATAAACCAGAGCACAGTACTCAAAATAAGAACCCCTAATAAAACAGGATCAGCCTTTGGTTGGTCCTGTTTTATACACCCGCTTGTCTATATTTAAATATTATTCAGCAAAAATATTTTCTCATCAGGGTATCAGTTGCTAGTATTAAAACTGTTCCGGGTTATGAATCTGGGCAGTTAGTGGCTCTGTTTCCTGTGCTATTATGGATGCTATTGTTGGATAAATTAAAACCTATGAAAAAACTACTGATCAGTGCCATGCTCTATTTTGCCGTATTATCATTGTTTAATTATTTTTTTGTTTGGGTAACCTGGGAAAAGCCATGCTTTCCTCCCTATGTGCAACAATAATATTCGCATCTATATTTGTCATATTTAGGAAGAGGAGTAAAACCTAATTGATATGCAACAAAGTATGTCACAATTATAATGGGGAGCATAGGGATTACAATAACTGCAAAAACTAACTTATATGGAAACACAACTGAATAAACGCTGGCTGGCCATTATTTGCATTCCTATTATTTGCATGATCATTCCCTCGCATGGTGAAACAATGATGATCATTAAGAAAGTAATGCTCGGAGTTTCGGCGGCCCTCACGTTAATTTATCTGTATTATACAAGTAAGCAGCAAAACAGGATCTTAATAAAAGATGGCTTGGATTTACGGCCATAGTTATTGCATTCGTTGGTGTTACGATACCTTCCTATCATAATGAGACACTTAAGATAGTCAAAGACGTAATGTTAGCAATTACTTTTATCCTCCTGGTGATTTTTTTGTATTTTAATAGACATAATACAAAGCTTATGAAGCATGCTATTCTTTATGGAATATTTGCTTTGATCATTGGAACTATTGTGTACTATTTTAAAACTGCAAGATAAGTATTCAACTGTAAAACATTATCTGGCAATAGTTATAGTTATTGCCAGATATTATTGAAATGAAGTCTGGTATAGCACCAGTATCAAAATAAATAACCAAATTGTTACAAGCCAAATTAGCCGGTAAACTACATTAATTTTATACCATACACCTACTATATATGTTCAAAATATTATTCAACAAAAAAGATTTCATCGGCTGGATATTGCTGGGCATCAGTGCCTGTTTATCGTATACGCTTTCTCTTTTGCCTAAAGAGATGCGCGCGTTTAAAAACAGTGCAGGATTGATATACCTGTCTTTATTACTCATATTATTCCTGGTGGCTTGTCATCGCCGCAAACTGAATGCTTATGAATTGGGTTTAGGCATTGTCGCGTTCCTCCTCTCAGGTGCTTATATATTTTATTCGATCCAGGTTCTAAGCGGCTAAAAAGACATCTACCGTTAATTAAGGTTAAACAGGGCCTGATTAACCTTAATTAACCGGGTACTCTGCAGAGCGGCTATTATTTTTGATAAAAATTAAATGAAGCATTCTTTATGAGAAAATTGTTTTTATTATTCGGCGTATGTGCAATAGTGTCAGGAGGTAGCCTCCATGCACAGCTCAGCAAAGGCGGTCTGCCGCTTTCGTTCCAGGACAAGACTATATACAATAGCATACCGGTAGCTACTTATGCTAACCCGGACTGGGATGCATTTCTGCAACAGGAAAAAGAACAAACCGGTACCAATCGCCCTTTGCAGGTCGCTCTATTGACCGGTACGGATTTTGGCTTTCCGCAATCTGGCCAGCTCATCACCTTAGATAATGGTCAGAAAATATGGAGAGGTAAGATACAGATATCAGACGCACCGGCCATCGGTTTGTTGTATGATCGTTTCTTCCTGCCTAAAGGCGTGCGTATGTTCCTGAGCAATGCCAATCAGCAGCAGGTAATGGGTGCATTCGATAACAGTAACAATATCGAAGATGGCGTATTCTCTTCAGATGCGGTACAGGGCGATGTAATTACTGTCGAACTGAATATTGATGCAAATGTAGACATGAACAATATCAAACTGCATATAAATAAAGCTATGGTCTTCCATCGCGCTATCGAGCACCTGAAGCTGTATTCCATTTCAGGAGATCAGCCCCTCGACCAGATCGATGCGCAACTGAACGGCAGATCATCTGTTTGCAACATAAATGCCATCTGTCCGCAGGGCACGGGTTACGGTAATAACCGTACCGCAACGGTTCAGATCATCCACTCCGACGGATCGGCCTGTAGTGGCACCCTGGTGAATAATACCGGTAATACAACAGCAAATTGTAAGCCCTATATCCTTACGGCATCACACTGTAATCAATCCGGTTCGGAAGACGCCAATAACCCCTTTAATCAGTACCTGGTGCGTTTCAATTTTGAAAATACCTCCTGTACAGGTGGTGCCGCTGCAACGACCAGCCACACCCTGCAAGGCGTAAGGAAGGTAGCCCGTTCGGCCTACTCATCTGCTACACCAGCAGATCAGACCAAAGGTGACTTTATGTTGTATGAGCTGTTACAGAATATTCCTACCGCAGCAGGGGCTACCTTATCCGGCTGGAATAATAGTCCGTCTATTGCCAACAGCTATACTGCCCCTAAGAAGTTCATCGGATTTCACCATCCTTATGGAGATAATAAAAAGCTCTCAACTACCCAGTCTATGCAGAGTGCCGATGTAGGTGCGAGTGGTAGCCACTGGGAGATTATTTGGAACCAAGGTTATGTAGCTCCTGGCTCTTCTGGTAGCGGCCTGTTTAATGGTGATGGTGTACTGGTAGGTGTAGCCTCTGTAGCAGGGGAGTATCAGCCACCGGCAAGCTGTAAAATAGATGCTTTCGGAGCGACTGTATATGCTATGGATGCCATCTATTACAGCAAGTTTGCTTACGACTGGGATTATAGTGTAGATGGTACGGCAACTACCCGTAAACTGAAGCCATGGCTGGACCCGGCGAATACCGGTGCAACCACCGTTGCTACGGTAAAATCTGACTGTTCTGCGGCCAATACAACAAGCGTTAATACCGTAAACAATGAACTGTCTGATAATATTTCTGTTTATCCTAATCCGGCTACAGGCGATAATGTACAACTGCAATACAACCTGCAGGCGGCAACAAACCTGTATATTACCCTGTACGATGTAACCGGTAAGGCTGTATACCAGGCTGAAGTATTAAAGGCTCAATCCGGTATGAAAAAGATTGATGTAAGCAGCTTGTCAAATGGTATCTACCTGGTGAAAGTGGCTTCAGAAGAGGGTTTTGCGACCAAAAAGATCATGGTTCAACGATAGTTTGGGAGATATGTGTATAATAAGAACGGTTCGGATATTCCGAACCGTTCTTGCGTTTAAATTCATTTTCTATACACACCTTTCGCTTACCATCTCGGACGGTGCGGGCGATAATTATTGTTATAGTGGCGGGGTGCATGATGCATATGCGGGCGGGAATATCCCGGGTTGCGGTAATAACCATGCTGTCTGTAGTGATTATGATAATATGGGCGTGGACTCACCACGCAGCTTTGGAAAAGCATTGCCCCTAAAAATAAAAACAGGGCATAAAAAACAAAGGTTTTCATCTTATACTGGTTTTATAAGTTATCAGTCTATGACGCCAACTTATATCCAAAGTTTAAGCCACAAGCCTTTACAAACAGCCTTTAGCACAATCTTAGGTTAACGTAATGTTGGTTATATAGTCAGACGGTCATTTGAACAACATATTTTTCGGATGCAATATTAGTATTCGTAATTTCGTTAATATTGTAAGCTTAATTTTTTATTTGAAGTATACATGAAAAAATCTCTATTAATCGGTGCGGTATTGTTCAGCACAATTTATAGCGCCCAGGCCCAGATCAGCCAGGGTGGCTTGCCGCTGTCTTTACGCAATAAAGTATCTTACAGCAACATTCCATTGTCCAGCTACAGTAATCCGGACTGGAATGCTTACCTGGAGCAGGCTTCGGCAGATTTTAATCAGCCATACCTGGCCGGTTTGTATACTACTGCAAATTTTGGGTTTCCGGAGTCAGGGCAACTGATTACCCTGGATAACGGACAACGTATATGGAGAGGGCAGATCCGCGTGCAGGATGCACCGGCTATCGGCCTGATGTATGATAAATTTGCCTTACCGAAAGGCGTACAGCTATACCTGAGCAATGAAGCGCAGAACCAGGTTTTGGGTGCTTTCGATGCTACGAATAATGACCCTTCCGGCGTATTTGTTACCGATGCAGTGCAAGGCGGTCTGGTTAATGTAGAGTTGAATATTGACGCTGCTGTACATTTGAGCGATATTCAGTTACACGTTGATAAAGCAATTGTATTTCACCGTGCTATCGAGCACCTGACGCAATATACCATTGGCGGCGGACAGACTATTGCCTCTGCCATTGACAGCGCACTTGTTGGCGCATCATCTGTATGTATGATCAATGCGATCTGCCCGCAGGGAGATGGCTATTCTAGCGATAGAAAAGCTACGGTACAAACATTATTGCCGGCAGGTAACGGTGCCGCATTGTGTTCCGGTACATTGGTCAATACCACTGCAAACAGTACAGCTAACTGCAGCAAGCCTTATATCCTTACTGCATCTCACTGTGAGGGTACAGGATCTTTAAGTAATACCACCTTCAACCAGATACTGGTTCGCTTTAATTTCGAAAAAAGTGCCTGTGCTGCATCAAGTCAGGTGCCTACCGCACAGTCTATGACCGGTGCCAATGTAATCGCCCGTGCCAACTATAATGAATCTTTTTCTACTTCAGATATTAAAGGAGACTTTATGTTGCTGCAGCTGCGCCAAAATGTACCCGCTTCATATAATGCGATTGTAGCCGGCTGGAACAATAATCCTGGTATCAGCCGTACCACCAGCGCACCAAAGAAGTTTATAGGGTTTCACCACCCGGCTGGCGATGCTAAAAAAACATCTTATACTTATACCATAGGTAGTACTGATCTGGGTTCCGGCGTAAGCAATACGCACTGGGAGATGATGCTGCAGGAAGGTTATGTTGCCGGAGGTTCTTCCGGTAGCGGTTTATTCAACCCGGATGGATACCTGATCGGTATTGCATCAGTTGCCGGAGAGGCAAACCCACCTTCATCCTGCCATGTGAATGCCAGAGGGCAGGTGGCCGATGTGTATGCAATGAATTGGGTTACCTACAGCCGATTTTCTTTTGACTGGGATTACAGCATCGATGGAACGGCCAATAACCGTAAATTAAAGCCATGGCTGGATCCTAATAATACAGGAGTCGCTACTGTAGAATCGTTAAATGCAGCAGATTGTTCTAACATTTCCGGTACAGGAATCAATACGGTAAACAAAGACCTGTCTGATAATGTTACGATCTATCCGAATCCGGTAATCAGCGACAATGTGCAATTACAATACAACCTGCCGAATACCGGCAATCTGTATATTACCGTGTATGATGTAAGCGGTAAAACAGTGTACCAGACAGAAGTATTCAAAACACAATCCGGTGTGCGCAAACTGGACCTGGGGAGCCTGCCGAATGGTATGTACCTGGTGAAAGTGGCTACAGAAGCAGGATTCACCACTAAAAAAGTAATGATTCAGAAATAATCATAATGAATAAAACGAGACAAAGGAGTGGCACTGTATATAGTGCCGCTCCTTTGTCATTTTTTTGAAGTACAGATTCGAAGGAGCAGATTTACATTTGTTTTTTCGTTAATATTGTAAACTCAATTTTATAATCATTTATAATGAAAAGGTCTTTATTAATCGGCGCAATACTGGCTGGTACCTGTTATGGTGCACATGCACAGATCAGCCAGGGAGGTTTACCCTTATCTTTCCAGACAGATGTCAATTTTAGCAATATTCCGGTAGCCCGGTATGCCAACCCGGACTGGGATGCTTATCTGGAGCAGGACAAAGAAGATACACGTTTTACCAAACCTTTCCTGGCAGCTTTATATACTACTGCTGATTTTGGTTTCCCGCAATCGGGTCAGATGGTCACCCTCGATAACGGTCAACGTATATGGAGAGGACAAATCAGCATTGCCGGTGCACCGGCGATTGGTCTGCTGTATGACCGTTTCAATCTGCCTAAAGGGGTACGTTTATACCTGAGCAATGAAAACCACAAACAGGTATTAGGGGCGTTCGATGCAGAGAATAATGATGCATCCGGTACGTTTGCAACAGATGCGGTACAAGGTAATACGATAACGGTAGAGCTGAATATAGATCCTTTTGTAGATATTAATGCAATAGCATTACATGCTGATAAAGCAGCCGTTTTTCACCGTGCGATTGAGCACCTGCGTGTATATGCAGGTGACCAGACACTGGATCAGGTCGATGATCAGCTGAACGGATTGTCATCTACCTGTATGGTGAATGCAATCTGTCCGCAGGGCACAGCATATGTCAATAACAGGAAAGCTACAGTACAGATATTGATCCCGGCAGGGCAGGGCTATAGCCTTTGTTCCGGTACATTGGTGAACAATACGGGTAATGCGGTAGGCAATTGTAAGGCTTATCTGCTGACGGCTACACACTGTGAGGGAACAGGCTCTGTATCCAGCACAACATTCAACCAGGCATTGACCCGTTTTAATTTTGAGTATAAAAACTGTGCAGGAACAGGCCTCGAGCCAACCTCCAATACCATGGTAGGGTTGAACTTTGTAGCACGCGCTGATTATAACTCCAGTGTAAGTACCAATAGTATTAAAGGAGACTTTATGCTGCTGCAGATGAAACAAGCTATTCCAAGCAGCTACGATGCCGTATTGTCTGGTTGGAATAACAGCGGGAGTATTGCTACCAGTGTTAGTGAACCAAAGAAATTTATAGGATTCCATCACCCGGATGGTGATAATAAAAAATTATCCTACACCCACCAGATTCAATCATCCAGCTTGGGTGCTGCTAATACGCACTGGGCAATGATACTGGAAAATAGTTACGGCTCTACCGGTTCATCGGGTAGCGGCTTATTCAATGGAGATGGCTACCTGATTGGCCAGTTGTCTATTGGAGGTGATCAAAGTGTACCGGCTTCCTGCATCAATAATGCTGCCGGTCAAGCAACTAATATCGGTGATTATGTAGCCTACAGTAAGTTTGCCTACGTATGGGATTATAGTGTAAATGGTACCGCAGATAACCGCAAACTGAAACCATGGCTTGATCCGGCGAATACTGGTGCTACTACAGTTGATGCCGTAAAGTCTAATTGTTCGGTGATCACAACAACAGGTATCAAAACAGCTGTCAAAGACCTGTCAGATAATATTTCTGTTTATCCTAACCCGGTAACTGATGGCAACCTGATGGTTCAATACAACCTTACCTCCAGTCAGGATATCAACGTAAAAGTGTATGACCTATCGGGCAAAGAAGTGTATGCAACAGGTCTGGCCAAGGCACAGAATGGTACCCGCAAGCTGAACCTTTCCGGTTTGTCCAATGGTATGTACATGATTACCTTCGCTACAGAAGACGGATTTGCTTCGAAAAAGATAATGCTTAGAAAATAAGATTACCAGCGTGTATAAAATAATGGCGGGATGCAATTTGCATCCCGCCATTATTTTATATATACATTTTGATTAGTTCATCATTGGGCCACCGCCACCACCCGGAGGGGGAGGCATCATACCCGGAGCACCTGGAGGAGGCATCATACGATCACCTTCATTACCATTGCTCATATCTTTTTCAGAACTACCTTTCTTAAAGTTTCTGATGTTGTAGGTAAAAGTCAGCATGAAATAACGTTGCAGTACATTTGAAGAAACCGTCTGATTATAGGTTTCCGTGAAGGTTTGTGCAATGCTTCTGTTCTGACCCAGTAAGTCAAATACAGATAAGCGGATCTCAGCCTGCTGCTGCGCAAATAATTTCTTGCCGATACCGGCATTCCACAGCAGGAAATTCTGGTTGGTATTGCTGGTCAGACCCTGATAAAACTGGTGATTCAGTTCCGTATTCAGTACCATGCCTTTCCAGAAAATATAGTTGGCCGATAAACGGGTACTTTGGTTCAGGTAGTTATTATCTGCGTTACTGTTCAATGTATTCTTTACAAAATTCATATTTGTATTAGAAGACAGGGTAAAGTCAATTTTCTCACTGATATTACTGCTGAATACCAATCCTACACCGGCATTGCGGTTGTTGGAATAGTTCTTCGCATCGTTGATATAACCAGGTGTGCGGGTAATACCACCGTTCAGGTTGATATTGATATTGGATTTCAATGCCGGAATCGGAGTGCTGTATGTTGTAAATACATTAAAGCTGTAATAGCCGTCCATATTGCGTTGTGTTGTATACTGACCACCCTTTGCCAGGGATACATTATTACCCACAACAGTATCATTGGCCGCAATGTACGTGCTGTTACCGATATAGTCATTGGTCAGTGATCCTCTGAACATCACAAAGAACATACTGTTATTCTTAGCACTGGAGCTGGAGTAACGGCTGAACAGGTTGTGTGTATACGCCTGTTTCAGATCAGTGTTACCGGAAGTCAGCTGCAGCGGATTAGAGTTGTCAATCACGTCCTGTAACTGCGTTACGCTTGGGGCGTTAGTTGAGGTACGATAAAACAATCCCAGGTTTTTGGTTTTGCTGAAGTTCACACGCATCATTGCTCTAGGCAGGATGTTTTCGAAATTTTTATTGATGTCCGAAACGTAAGGGAATACACGATCACCCTCCAGGATAGCCTTCTGCACATCAGCACCGGCATTAAAGCGGATCTTTTTATTGTTGAATGTATAACGCAGACCGGCAGCATTGGTTTTGTACACAGTAGTATATTGGTTACTCAGCGCAGTATCCAGGTCCGTGTAAGCCGAAGTGTTATAGTCGTAGTTATAGGTTAATCTATCCGAATTGGTTTTCTGATATCCGTTGGTATAACTGATTTGCAAACCACTGTTTTTCGTGATTGGTTCAGAGTATTCAACATTAGTATTCATACTCCATCCGGTGCGGTTCTGATCGCCATACTGATCCAGGGTGTCGTTCAGGTTTGTTGTAGGATAGTAAGTATTGATTGCATAGAAGTTACTGTTACCCTTATTACTGTTAGCCGTATTGTTTACACGTATATTGAAAGAGCGACCCTGTTTCTTGAAGCGGTGAAAATACATCAGCATGTTATTGAAGTTGTATCCGTTCAGTTTAGACGTATAATCATTCTTGGTCGTATTCGCAATACTGTTATCAAGCGTATTGGTACTACCCAGCATATTCGATGTACTGTTGTTTTGCTGGAATGACACAGATGGAATCCAGAGGAGCGTATTAAAGCTGTCAATCGTATAAGTCAGCCGTGCATTAATACGGTGGTTGTAGTTATGCGCAGTCGCATTGCTCTGTTCTGTGTATGTCTGACCCGATTCATTGTTCAGTACATACTGGCGATCGGTTTGCTGTGTAGTATTGGTATTCGTATTGTTGAAGAAGTAACTCGCCGTCAACTCTACTTTTTTACCCAGTTTATCGGTATAGTTCAATCCCACAGCATTGGTTTGTGCAATACCGTTTTGGGAGTTCACCATGAAGTTATTGCTGCTATTACCACCGCCAGGGCCACCTCTGCCGAATCCGCGTCCACCGCTGGAGCTGGCAATACCCAGTAGATCCTGTGAACTGAAGTTCTGCATATTGATGTTGTTGCTCTGACCAATGATGCTGATGCGGCGATCACCTTTAAAGTAGTTCACATTTGCACCGGCACTGTAGCGGAATGCATCGTCCGTAATATTACTATTGCCTTTGAGGCTGTTGAAGTCCAGGCCACCGCCGGCATATGCTTTACCGAAGGTACCTTCTCTTTTCTCCGCTTTGGTAATGATATTGATTGCTTTCACCGTTTCACCGTCATCCACACCTGTCAGCCTTGATTGCTCACTTTTTTCATCATATACCTGGATTTTGCTGATCACCTCAGCAGGCAGATTTTTAAGGGTAGAAGAGGCATCATCACCGAAGAACGGTTTACCATCTACCAGTACTTTACTCACCTTCTCACCCTGTGCTTTTACATCACCACCACTCAGGTCGATGCCTGGCATTTTTCTTACGAGATCCTCAGCAGTAGCATCAGGATTAACTTTGTAAGCATTAGCATTGAAGGTAGAGGTATCCTGGCTTTGCTGCCCGGTAATGGCCGTGCTGGTCACCGTAACCTCTTTAAGATTGGTGGCTGCTGATCCAAATTTGACAATACCGATATTCAGGTCTTTTTCACCCACCTCAACTGTTTTGTCGATCGGTTGCGCACCCATGCTGGAAATAGAAAGAATGTACTTTCCTGCGGCAACATTATCTATAATAAAGCTACCGTCATCGACAGTAGTGGTACTCTTGATGTACTTGTTTTCTGTAGTTTTTAACTGGACTACTGCCCCGAATACTTCTTCGTTAAAATTGTCCTTGACGATGCCGGAGATCTTTCGCATCTCCTGTGCATACAGGGAAACGGACAATAGAACTGCGATTAATGTGCTGAAAAGCCTCATATGCTGTATTGTTTGTTTTGTATATAGATAAGCAAATTTGACATTTATTTGAAGATAAATGCTCTACTTAGAAACAAAAGATTGTTAAGGGTTTAATTATAAATCAATTATGCGGTGAACTAAATCTTTTCAGCGGAGTTTGAAGCTCTTTTAAAGAGATAATGCCACACAGCAGGTAGATCATTAATGCCAAACCTGCGGTGGCAGCAATTTGTAACCACATAGACCAGCTACCGGCGAGCTGTGTAATGCCATAAGCAGCAGCAAAACTCAGACCGGCAAATGCCAGTAGCCTGGCTATCCATTTCGGGTCGAAATGCAACAGCATGATCTTGCGGCCAAACCAGACATTACAGATGCTCGTAAAGAGCAGGGTGATGAATGCATTGCGGGCTGTAACAATAGCTGCATCGGCACCGGAAGTATAGATGCCGTAAAGGTTCAGACCTACATTAAGCAATACTGCAATCAGGGAAATGCGCACCAGGATTTTGATATTGCCATTTGCCGTAAGCAGGGTACTGTAGATATAATTGATTGCATACATAGGCAGACAGAGCATGAGCCATTGCAATATAGGCGTATCCTGTGTAGTCACTTCTTTGTATAAACCGGTAAAGATCTGGTTGCCCCAGAACAGGGTTATCAGTACCAGGCCCCAGGATGCCGGGATCAGCAGGTTTACAGAGAGCCTGAGTATAGACTGGAAGGCTTCTTTCTGTGCAATCATTTTGCCGAAGAGGGGTAATAATAAGCCTGCCAGCAATACGCCGGACATATTGTTGCTGACATCCAGCAGGCGAAAAGCTGCGGCATACTTACCCGCCACGGCCTCTCCTGCCAGTTTCTGCAGCAGGATCACATCTGAGCGCATATATATGCCCATGAGGAAGACAAGGAGGGCATAAGGTATGCTGCGCTTCAAAACCAGTCTCACCTTGCGCAATTTTATATGATGCCAGTGAATAGTATTGAGCCGGGTACATACTTTAAATGCCGCGATCAATGCTATAGAGAAGGCCACAACCTGAGCCAGAGCAAAGTACTCGATTCTGAAATGAGCCTTTATTTGTGGAAGGAACAACAGGATCGATACAATGGCGATGACAATAAACCGATCCAGTACTGAAAATATACTATCCGTTTTAAAGCGTTGCAGGGCAGAGATGTTACTTCTGAAAAACAAGAGAAAGGAGCTGGCAATCTGCAATGGTGCCAGAATCGATAAGAGTATAAAATCCTGTCGCGTATAGCCCCAGATCCAGCCCAGGATAAAGACAATAGCCAGGTATATAACCGACAAGATCAGCTTGGCTACAACAATATTGGGAAACAGGTTACGCATAGCCTGCGGAGCCTTGGATACCGTCTGGTTGTTGTAACTCTGTAAACCGAAGTCCAGTAATACCTGGAAGATCAGGGTGAAGTTGAAGATGGCATAATAAGTACCGTAAACTGTATTGCCCACTGTATTTTGTACTGTCCGGTCGATACCCATAATCCACAGTGGTTTTACTATGAGATTAACCAGGATAAGGAATAGCAGATTTTGTACAAAATGTTTACGCAAGGTCTTTTGTTTTGAATTGCAAGGTAAAGAATTCCGTTTAAAAGTGTTGCGCAGGCCTATGGCCTGCGCAACACTTTTATGATATTTAACCGGGAATAATTACTTCTTCTTTAATTTCAGGATAGAGAAGTCTGTATCAACTGCCTTAATCGTATTGGTCAGTACACCCATTTGCTCCACTTCCAGCACCACCTCATCATTAGGCTGCAGCCATTGTGGTACCGCATCAGGATTGTTCAGTTTTGCAGTACCGTTCAGTTCCAGGAAACAACCTGTACCTACCGTACCGCTACCGATCACATCACCAGGCAGAATGTCCGCACCATAAGCACAACGCTCCAGGATCTCCGCAAAGGTCCAGTCCATATCACCCACATTACCTTCGCTTACCTGGATACCATTTACCTTACAAGTCATTTTCAGGTTGTAATTGTTACCGGTATGGTTTGGCTTTGCTGGTATTTTGAAGGCTTCCAGTTCATCTGGCGTAATCATCCATGGTCCGATTACGGTAGAGAAATCCTTACCTTTCGCAGGTCCCAGGTTCAGTAACATTTCCTCCATTTGCAGGGTACGGGCACTCATATCATTCATGATACAATATCCGGCCACATAATCATCCGCTTCTGCAGCCGTGATATTACGGCCTTTTTTACCCACAACTACCGCAACTTCCAGTTCGAAGTCCAGCTTGTCGAAATGATCCGGCATGCAGTCAATCGCTCCGGGACCCTGAACTGCATTGTGGTTTGTGAAATAGAAAATAGGGTATTGATCAAATTCTGCAATCATCTCTACACCACGGTTACGGCGTGCTGCAGCTACGTGCTGGCGGAAGGCATAACCATCGCGGCAGGAAGTAGGGCGGGGTACCGGAGCCAGGATGTGCGCGGCATCGAAATCAATACTGTCAACCGATACAGAACCGGCTTCCAGGGCAGCAACTGCTTTTTTAGCAGCAGCAAAGTTGCTTTCCCATTGGTCCAGCATACCCATCATGGTATTGGGTAAAGCAGCATCCAGTGCATTGGTATTATATAATTTGCCATTTAAAAGAACGGCACTTTGTTCTTTTCCGTTTTGCAGATGAGATACAAATTTCATTGTATAAATAAGTTATGTTTTTGATTCAGAATGTCCGGCAAATTTAAGTTTTAATTTGCCATTCGACTGAATAATATTTAATTTGAGAAAAATAATTTATGACGAATGAAGAGCTGTGTTTATATGGATTATTAGGCTTGCTGTTTTTACTGATAATCTTTTCTATGGCCTATTATAGCAGGCGCTTTGGAAGTATAAACATGATTGTTGCCTGCATTTATATCCTACCGATGTTATATGGATATTTACACTCCCAGGAATATTTGATGCATAATATCTGGTATAATTATATGCTAGTGTTTTCTACTAGCCATATTGTGTCCATATTGATTTTTATGCTCTTTAAATACCTGAAGAATGAAAATTTAGCGAGTATACTGTACAAATCTTCCAAATTAATATCGATACTGGCTGCAATGTGGTCAGTGCCATTTATAATCATTTCCGGCAATGAATTTCTTACAAAACATAGCTTTGGGTATATACCTTATCGGTCTATTCTTTTTGGGATATACGAGTTGTTGTGTTTCCTGATGTACCTGTTCGCTATCAAAAGAAAATACTTGCCTTTAGGTTGGATTTTCCTTTTTCTGATTATACAAATTGGAGCAATGGCAATCTTCAACAAAAAATATATCGCTTTGGAATTAGTAGTAATGATTGCTGTATTTGGGCTACAGATACCTAAGAAGCGAGAGCATAGGTTAGTGAGTATTTAGTGGAGATAAGCGTAAATTTGATTTCCTATTTCTTTATATTGCATAAAAGCATAAGGCGTTCATATATGAACGCCTTATGCTTTTATGTAATAGTTTATTGATTTACACGAAAAATTTCATTTTCCATACACCCAGTACTGCCTCTTTGATAATGCCTTTCGACATTTTGGAGGCACCCAGTACACGGTCTGTAAAGGTAATAGGTACTTCCTTGATCTTAAAGCCGGCTTTCCAGGAGCGGTATTTCATCTCGATCTGGAAGGCATAGCCGATAAAGCGGATCTTGTCAAGCGGTAAGGTTTCCAGTACCCTGCGGGTGTAACATACAAATCCTGCAGTGCTGTCTCTTACCGGCATCCAGGTGATCAGGCGTGTATAAAGAGAAGCTCCTTTGGACAGGAATATCCTGTCTGCAGGCCAGTTCTCCAGCTTGCCACCTTTGACATAACGGGAACCGACACTGAGGTCTGCACCACCATCATGACAGGCTTCAAATAGGCGTATCAGGTCTTTGGGATTATGAGAGAAATCGGCATCCATCTCAAAAATATAATCGTAGCCGTTGCGCAAGGCCCATTTAAATCCGTGAATATAAGCCGTACCCAATCCCAGTTTGCCGGAGCGTTCTTCAATAAATAATCTTCCGGTATATTGCTCTGCTATCAGTCCTTTTACAATCGTGGCAGTACCATCCGGAGAGCCGTCATCCACGATCAGTACATGGAAATCTCCGGGTAAGTCCATAACCGCAGCAATGATCAGTGCTGCATTCTCTTTTTCGTTATAGGTAGGTATAACGACCAGTTTTTTCTCGTTGTGCGTATTTGCTGCCAATTCTTCTGCTATTATTTTTTGAGTAACATCGTGTTCAGGATCTCAGAAATGCATTGCTTGGTATTCAGGGCAAAGTCAGATTGCATCATCCAGTCGTAATACTGAGGTTCTTTGCGGAACACCTCTGTTACAGCTGTACCTTTATGCTTACCGAAATTAAACACCGGTATACCATTCTTCAATACTATTCTGCGTGCATAGTCAACAAAATCATCTCCGCCGGTAAATTTATGCAATTCATCCACATTATTATGAACGGTCTGATCATATTTATCCAGTTGCGCCTCCAGTATCTCAATTGTTGCCTCCACATCTGCCAGGGCAGCATGTGCATTCTTATGCTCTTTCTGGCAATAGAAATTATAGGCAGCACTTAAGGTACGCGGCTCCATTTTGTAGAATACCTGTTGCACGTCTACCAGCTTTCTCTTCTTAAAGTCTACATTCACGCCTGCACGCAGCAACTCTTCTGCCAGGCATGGGATGTCAAATTTATTGGAATTATAACCACCTAAATCACAATTTTTTATAAAATTGAAAATCTCATGGGCCAGTTGCTTAAAAGTAGGGGCATCTTTTACATCCTCGTCATTTATTCCGTGTATTGCAGTTGTCTCTGCCGGTATTGGTCTTTCCGGATTGATTCTCTTTACATACGTTTCCCTGCTGCCATCCGGATTCAGTTTCACAATAGCAATTTCGATAATCCTGTCTTTTGCGGGGTCTACACCGGTAGTTTCCAGGTCAAAAAATGCAATCGGTTTCTCTAGTTGTAACTGTGCCATATAAATGTTTATCTTATGTAAAACGACTATTGTCATAAAATCAATAGTCGTTTACTGTTTTGTTATATTGTCGGGACTGTAGCAGTCCGTTAAGCCTATGCCTCTGTAGTAGGTTCCGGTTGATCTGCAGATCCCGCCTCTTCATTATTTGAAGGCGTTTCTCCGCTAGAGGTACCCTCACCATTTACCGTAGGGGTTTCATCTCCTTCTTCCAGAATCTCTTCCGTTTCGTTCTGCTCCGAGATGCGGGCGATAGCTGCGATCTGGTCTTTAGCATCAAGATTGATCAGTTTCACACCCTGTGTCGCTCTGCCGGCTTCCCGTACATTTTCAACCTTCATACGGATGGTTAAGCCACTTTTACAGGTAATCATCAGGTCATCAGTTTGGTTTACAGAAAGTAAGCCGGCCAGAGATCCTGTTTTATCACTGATGTTCATTGTCTTCACACCTTTCCCACCACGATTGGTAATACGGTAGCTTAATTGATACAGCTCTTCTGCACCATCCTCGTTTTTCAGGGTAAATGCTTTCTCACGATCTTCCTGAGAGGCATCTTCGCCGATCAATTCAAAGAATGGAGTACGTTTGCCGAGACCATTCTCAGACACAACCAGGACGTGTTTATCACGATCTTTAGGATCTTTGGATAAGCATATCATACCGATTACAGCATCATTAGCTCCCTCCAGTTCGATACCGGATACACCAATAGCACCGCGGCCCGTAGCCCTTACTTTATCTTCATTAAAGCTGATCGCACGACCAGATTTAATCGCCATCATAACGAAGCTTTCACCGTCAGTAAGTGCAGCATCCAGCAGCTGATCCCCTTCATTGATCGTAATAGCATTCACACCGGTCTGACGCGGACGGCTGAAGTCTTTCAGTTTGGTTTTTTTGATGATACCCTGTTTCGTACACAGTACGATATTATGTTTCTCTACAAATTCTTCATCATCCAGTTTCGGCACATCAAGGATGGTGCGGATCTTATCGTCCTGAGGTAATTGTATCAGGTTCTGGATCGCACGGCCTTTGGCATTTTTATCTGTTTCCGGGATTTCGTAAACCTTCAGCCAGTAACACCTACCCTTCTCTGTAAAGAATAATAAGGTATGGTGTGTAGAGGCGATGAACAAATGTTCCAGGTGATCTTCCTCACGGGTTTTACCACCCATAGCGCCACGACCACCTCTTTTTTGTGATCTGTAATCTGCTACAGATGTACGTTTGATATAACCTAAGTGAGAAATGGTGATGACCACATCCTCTTCTTCGATCAGATCTTCGATACGCATTTCACCGGCAGCATACTGAATTTCGGTACGACGTTCGTCACCGAATTTTTTCTGCACTTCCAGTAATTCACCTTTGATAATATCGAAACGAATATGCTCATTATCCAGGATTTCTTTCAAACGGCTGATTGTTTTCTGTAATTCTTCATATTCACTTCTGATCTTGTCAATTTCAAGACCGGTAAGTGTACGTAAACGCAGTTCCAGTATAGATTTTGCCTGAATTTCAGTCAGACCGAAAGCAGTCATCAGTCCTTCGCGTGCATCGTCCGGAGTTTTGCTTTCACGGATAATTCTGATCGCTCTGTCCAGGTCATCCTTCGTGCCGACTACTTTCATGTAGCCTTCCAGGATATGTGCGCGTTTCTCTGCTTCTCTTAATTCAAATTGTGTTCTACGGGTAACGACCACATGGCGGAAACCAACGAACTCGGAAATCATATCTTTCAGGTTGAGTGTTCGCGGACGACCATTAACCAGGGCTACATTATTGATACCATATGAGGTTTGCAGCTCACTGTATTTATACAGCTGGTTGATGATCACCTGTGCTACTGCATCTCTGCGCAGCTCCACTACCACACGGGTACCATCTTTATTGGATTCGTTGGCCACATGCGTGATGCCATCGATGATTTTATTATTAACCAGATAACCGATTTTTTCGGCCAGTGCATCACGGCTTACCTGGTAAGGTACTTCTGTAATAACAACCTGTTCTTTACCATTCTTCATGGTTTCCACGCTTACCTTTCCACGCAATACTACACGACCTCTACCGGTCATGAAGCCTTGTTTGATGCCCTCGATGCCAAAGATGATACCACCGGTTGGAAAATCCGGAGCCTTTACATAATGCATCAGTTCATCTATAGTGATTTCTTTATTCTCAATATAAGCAATACAACCGTTGATTACTTCCGTCAGGTTATGCGGCATGATGTTCGTAGCCATACCTACAGCGATACCACTGGAACCGTTAACCAGCAACTGCGGCACACGGGTAGGAAGTACAGTAGGCTCCTGCAGGCTATCATCAAAGTTCAGACCAAAGTCAACCGTTTCTTTTTCGATATCTTCGATCATGCTCTCTGCATAGCGTTGCATACGCACCTCTGTATAACGCATAGCTGCCGGACCATCACCATCCTGCGAGCCAAAGTTACCCTGACCGTCAACCATCATATAACGCATGCTCCATGGCTGTGCCATGCGCACCATCGCATCATACACAGAAGAGTCACCATGCGGGTGATACTTACCCAAAACTTCCCCTACTACACGGGCAGATTTCTTGTATGGCTTGTTATGCGACATACTCAGTTCATTCATGGCGTAGAGTACACGTCTGTGTACCGGCTTCAAACCATCTCTCACATCAGGAAGGGCGCGGCCTACGATTACCGACATTGAATAGTCGATATACGCCGTCTTCATCTGTTCCTCGATATTAACTGCTACAATTCTGTTTTCTTGTTCACTTCCGTCTGTAGGAAGCATATCGTTTGTGTTGTCGCTCATTATCTTCGCTTAAAAAGTCTCGCAAATATACGCTATTTAAGCGGTCGAAACACCATATATTAAAGCTTTTTCCACATTGTTGAAAACTACTTTCCCGCAGGCTTAAACTAGTTTGCTTTTATGAGAAATATTTGTATTTTGCGGACTAAACTTATAGCTTTTCAACCTTTTAAAACAACTCTTATGTTTGCATTTCTCGCAGGATTCATTTTCTTTTTCTTCGCAATATTTCTGGTTATTGCGATCTTATATCTCGTAAATCTTCAAAACACGCTGAAAGCGGCGTCTCCGGAAAACAGGAAAATGCCACCGGCAAATGTGTGGTTACTGCTGATTCCTCTGTTTAATATTTACTGGATGTTTGTAGTCGTAAAACGCATTTCTGAAACTATCGCAGCCGAGTACCAGTCTAAAGGACAGGCCTTGTCTAATGCTAAGCCTACTTATAACGTGGGTATGGCTATGGCGGCACTTTCCGTAATCAGCTCCCTGATATCTATCGTTACTTCTCCGAATCGTATGAAAGAAACGGAAATGGCGATGCAAGGTGTGGTTGTGGAGTCTCAATCTTCTGGTTTACAGATGGTAAGTGGCCTGATTAGTTTAGTAGTATTAGTACTGTGGATCGTACACTGGGTACAGACTGCAGGCTATAAAAATAAAATGAAAATGCTGCCGAATAACAAGGGCAATGACAGCCAGATATTCCAGGGCATGTAATTCATAAAATATTTTAAAACAATAAGGGTAGCCATTGGCTACCCTTATTGTTTTAAAATATTCAGTCCGATAGCACAGCGCAGGCATTGTTTCGGAAGGCAGTAATGTTCATAAAGTTGGATAAGTGCCTGAGTGGTATAGGCATCCCTTATGGCAAAGCCACATTGCTTCCACTGGTCTGTAATATGGTTTTCTTCTGCCGGCAGTGTACGGAGCAGGCCGGATAAGGCCTCCGTTCGCTCTGTATTGCCGGTATACCGGTCGTACAGTATCCTGATGGGTATGACCGCGTTGATCAGCAGGTTTTGAGCCATCTGTCTGCCTATAATTTTTTCTTTGTGGACAGATGTTTTTTCAAACACATAATGCTGTCTCCAGTATTCACTCACATTGACCTGTAACAGAGACCGGACCTGCGCTGCAGAAAGTGCAGGCTTGCTGATCAGCTGATCAAAAAGATGCCGGCTTTTATGAATCAGCATCGCAAATTGGGCAATGCGTATGGTTGGAAAATGTGCAGGCCGCATACGCAGAAATTTCCATTCATGACCTTGCATACCGGTAAGCCCATATTTCTGACGAAAGAATGCATAATGTACGGTCAGTTCTATGGTATAAGGCTCATGGGCATGTGCGGGTAATAAGCCCGCCTGGCCGAAGAGCAGGGCCTCCAGGTGCGGAAGATTGCCTCTGTGCTTAGCCAGGATCGAAAATGGGGTAGAGGCTGCCAGTTGCAAAAATGCCTGGTTGTTTACCGCAGCTCCGAAATACCGTGCCAGTTGCAGGTAGAACAGTTGGTTCCAGTCATTGTGATGTTGCTGTAAATGCACGTTTAGTGTGCTGGTCTTTTGCTCCCAGCGCTCATGCAGGAGCCGGTCTACCCACTGTGTCCACACCAGATCCGGTATATTTCGTTCCAGCGGAGCGCATGATATGCCCGTTTGCTGACTCATGAGTTTGTTATAATGATCCAGTAATTTATGGTTGATCTTGCCGGAGAGATCCAGTACAGGGAAGTTTCCCTGCGAAGAAGGGCTGTCCGCCTCCAGTACAACATGAAGGATAATATTCTGGTATTGAGGATTGCGCTCATGCCCGTGGCGGGTCCAGTCACTTTCTTTTAAGTGTAGTTCTACATTGCCTACCCAGATGGTATTTCCTATTCTGATTCTTGCGCCGATAAAGTCCGGGCCCGCATCCCGGTTGGCCATTCCCGGGCGCAGAATGGTTACGGCTCTTCCGTCCTGGAGACAGAGTTCGGTTATGTCAAATAAAGCATACTCCCAGATAAACTGGAATAATTTTTCATTCATTAAGGAGGTGTTTAGTTATGGGAAAGGTAGGAATTTTCGCATAAAAAAAGTGCGGATTCCATCGGAATCCGCACTGAGTATGTTTAACTGATTAAGAATTAAGCTGTTGCTTTAATTTTTTTAGTCAGTTTAGATTTTAAGTTGTTCGCTTTGTTTTTGTGGATAACGTTGCGTTTAGCTAATTTATCGATCATGGAAATTACTTTAGGTAATTTCTCTGTAGCTGATTCTGTTTCAGTAGCTAACAAGTTACGAATGGCATTACGTGTAGTTTTGCCATAGTATCTGTTGCGCTCACGACGCTTTGCAGCTTGTCTTACGTCTTTACGGGTTGCTTTATGATTTGCCATTGTAAAATGTTGTTATAAAATTTGGACTGCAAAGGTATATAATTATTTTTATCTGTCAAACTTTTTTTATTTTTTTTGTTATCATAGTTATTTTTGACCCTGATAACATATACCTTGACCGGGCATAATCCGGTGATTTTATGACGATAGCAAAGATACGTGCATTTATTTTAAGACATAACTTACTTAAATTTTTATTTTTCGGTAACTATTTCTATGCTTTGTGTGCAGTGGTCTTATCGCTCGAGTCTCTTTGTATCCTGGGCCTGACTGCTGTGGATTTTCATTATCTGCTCATGCTCTTCCTGGGTGTTATTGTATTCTATACACATGCTTACCGTTCACTGGATAAGACAGATGAGGCCAGTGTCTTCCAAAACCCCTTCTATCTGCAAAGAACATTATGGTACATACGTAATGGACGACTGGTAAGAGTGCAGCAGTTTTTGCTGGCAACGATCATCATCATGGCCACCATATATTATTATTGGCCTATGCTGAGTGCCGGTATAATAACCGGTGCCGAATATGTTTCCCTGGGATTGGTCATGCTGTTGGCCCTGGCATATGTCGGACTGGGTTCTTTTAATATACGACGTTACGGCCTGCTCAAGCCATTGGTGATTGCTGTTTTATGGAGTGCTTTAGTCTCATGGTTTCCTGTGCTGACCAGTTTGTGGGTGCAGCGACAGCATCAGCAGGTGCAAGCCTCCTTCGTTTTACTGTTTCTGTATAATACTATATATATACTACAGCTTTGTATCCTGTTTGATATTAAAGACTATGCCGTGGATGCCCGTAGCCGGTTACGTACTTTTATTGTATGGCTTGGACTCAAACGTAGCATACAATATGTAATCATACCATTGTATCTAGTAGCATTGTTATGCTGGTTTGTACTGGCAACCACATTAGGATACAACGCTGCACAGCTTTTATTGGGATATATACCACTCGCAGCACTAGGGTGGGTCATATATAAGCTCAGAAGCCCGCAGCCACTTTTGTTTTACCTGTTTATTGTAGATGGACTGATGTTACTGAAGGCCTTAATCGGGATTTTAATCAGTAAAATGTAGTTAAATACACCTCTTTCTCCCTTCTTTACTTATATTTTAAAGAATATGTATGGTCTGTAATGTATGCTGGCGTTGGTTTATGGTAAAAAAATGCCATACAAAACGGGGATAGAATAGTAAAAAGATTTGTTTAGGAATTAATATGTATCTATCTTTGCACTCCCTTACGGAAACGGGGGTTGCTCTTAGAGATTGATGGGAAGTGAGACTGGTCTTGTGTTTGGGGTGTTTTTACTG
>Ga0256790_1000102_pt1 | contig 31047 bp, 64 predicted proteins | sample MC6MC0941MT_FD_190206 | JGI IMG/M metagenome (GOLD analysis project Ga0256790, IMG submission 190206) | Metatranscriptome of enriched soil aggregate microbial communities from Iowa State University, Ames, United States - MC6-MC0941-MT... | ecosystem: Environmental > Terrestrial > Soil >... | reverse complement strand
CGGGACGTTCGGGTCGGCTTTCGGAACGATGTCGCAGCGATCAAGGGCCTGCATGAACAAGGCCACGTCTTTCTGTAGGGCCGGACGTTTATTGCCGCGCCAGAGCGATTCCGGGTCTTCCTTGAACAGTTCGCACAGGAGCTTGAACTCTTCTGCCTGTGCTGCGTGCAAAGCCTTATGAACGGCGCCTTCGATCTTGGTTGCCTGCTCGATCAGGGCGAGCGTCGTTCCAACCGGAGCGTCCTGCTTGCCTTCGCCAACTGGAGTGTCTGCCGTTCCGCCAACACGCTGGGCGACCTCGCGGATTTGCTGGATCAAGGCCATATGCCCCGGACCCGCTTCCTTGTATGGAAGCGGCATTGCAACTTGCTGGATCGGCTTACCGTTTGTCTCAAGTCCCTGACCGCCACCCGGAGGGATTCGGAACTCGTTCGTCATCTGCCGGGCATCCGACTTGGAAAAGATGAAGCCCGGAAAGTTCGCAAACATGCCGGCGTCGATCGCTTCTCGCGTCAGCGCCGTCAGGGCATTCGTGAGATTGCCGAGAATATGCAGCAGGCCAATGCCATAGAACCCGAGCCCTGTTGCATACGGGAAGGCGACAAACGGGATTTTGGATTGATAGTCTTCGTCGTCCTCGGCCCAGTTGCGGCGGATCTCGAGGATCTGGCGGGAGTCCTTCTCGATCGTCACGCGGTAAGGCAGAGGAAGACCCGTATCCTCTCCGCTCTTGTCCTTATGCTCGAAGCCTTCGAGGTCCAGTTCGCAGTAGCACTCATAAACCGTGTAGGGCTGATCCTGCGGACGTTCGGACTTGGCCGAGAGACCTTGAACGCGAGCGATCTTGCGCTGCAACTCGTTGGGATCAGCAATGGGGTCGGAGAGAAGATCCACGTTCTTGTAGACACCCAAAATCTGCATGCGCTTCATAGTCGAGCGCTTCATGGAGATTTGGTGCGTAATGCGTTGGGCTGACTTCAGGTCGGTGATTGCATCCGACACAATGAGATCCGAGGCATCAACGGTTTCAGAGACCGGTCGACGCTTGATCGGATCGCGGTAAACCTTCTTGAACGCTAAGCCAGAGAATCCGGTCCAGAAGTACATGCGGCGGGAGTCGGGATAGTATTCCGTTGCCGTGGTCGTGAGGTAGAAGTTCAGGTCTTTCTCGAGCTTGTCGGCCAACAGATCGGACTGAATGTCCCCTTCTCCGTAATCGACGACCTTGACCGGGCCAGCCGCAGGAAGCATTTCGCCCTGAGCATTGGCTTGGAACCTGAGAACGGCTTCCAGCATCACCGGATCACGAACAACCGACATGCCTTCCAGAGGAGCCGATGATGCGCCGACGCCTGACTTCGGGTCTTCCAGTTTGATACCCAACATATCGATGCCGCGGGCGCGGGCGTTCAGCCATTCCGCCCGGCTCTGGTCGTCAGCCGAAATACCGTCCAGAAGTTCCTCTGCGACGCGACCAAGAACAGAGGAACTGAGTGCAGCGGCAAGGTTGGCGTCGTGGCTGGATGTATCAACGGTCGGATCAACGGCCGGCTCAAAGTCAACGACAACGCCGCCGTCCTCAGTCGGAATAGTGATGGCGCCCATGTCGTCCGGGACTGGCGGCAATGCCAGCGGATCATCCATTTGAATGTTGACGGCGACGTCATCAGACGCAGCTTTCCGGCCCCTCCGCTTTCGAGAAGGGTTGGACAATCCAGATTTTGCCATGAGTTAGTGGACCTTTGTGAGCGGCGCTTTGATTGCGCCGGTCTCAACGAGTGAAATCAATTCATCGAGCAGCCAAAGCATCGAGTTGAGATGGTCCTGAACGCCGGCGATCATCGCTTCATTCGGCATGGCGCCTGTTGCAAGGCAAGAGATAGCCTTCGCGTTGAGGTCCAGAAGGTTGGCGATCTCGGACGCTTCAGGCTTATCCATCAGTTCACCTGATCTGCCGGAGCTTCGCCGTTCTTCTCGGCATCCGCCTGCGCTTTCGCGCGTGCTGCTTCGGCAAGATCAACAAGGCTTTCTGCGCACTGGTACATCCGGCCGACATGGGTTCTGATGCCTTCCGGAGAGATACCGCCTCGAGAAGCATCCGGTGGGTTACCGATGTAGTTGCTCAACTGGCGGGACAGAGAGTCCAGCAATGCCAGGAGGATTTCATGGGGAGGAGCAGGAAGTGCGTTCTTGGTGTCAGACATTGAGGTTTCCTTAGAGGGAGTTTCGGAACTCATGTGGGATACAAAGCCTGAGGCTTGCCGCTCTTGTGACGGCCTAGCTCTCGATCGATAGCGGCGCGTTCATCACGGCGAACCGCCAATCCTAACTCGCGGATATGTGTCAGTGCTTGCGTCGAGGAATCAACCAAGTCGTCTGTAGCTCCCTTGGGAAAAGAAGCGAATTCATCCACTAGTTGCTGCCCCCACTCGCGGTATTGTCCGTCCGAATAGGTTGGCAGGAAGATTTGTTGATCCGCGAACATCGGTACAACCGCGTGACAGCGGGTAACTTTGTCCAATCCCTTCGGGTCAACGAGCTGGACGCTCCAGCCTTGACCTGAGTGCAAGCGCCGGATTTCCTGTGCCACCGATAGGCCCGATGCCTTGCTTTCGATCAGCAGCTTGTGAACCCTAAACCGCTTGCAAGAGTACGCCACCCATTCGCACAAACCCCAAGACGGCTGAGCGCGACGGATATATTTCGCCTCAGCCTCTCCCGGTTCGCGATCGACATGCGGACCGTGAAGCTCGAGCCTCTTGCGCCAGGCGTTCAGACAGATGATCCGGGAATGTCCCTTCTCATCGTACCAAACGCCCCAGACTGTGAACCCAGACGGGTCGTTCTCGGACTTGGCAGTATAGGCGGGGTCAAGAGAGGCAACGACATACTGGCACTGCGGAACTTTGCCGTCATCGGTAACGTAATCCTGCCAGTATTCCCGCTTGATGATGGCGCCGCCGCGAATTTCTGGGCGCTGCTGCCACTGTCCAGCCCATTCGTAAGGATTGCGCTTGAACGGCGCCAATTCCTTTTTGCCGAAGCGTTCGGGCCAGAGAAGTTCACCATCCTCTTGGCGCGGATCCGTCCATCCGAGAACCGTGGTGCAGCGCCGATCGGATTCGAATTCGGCTGGCAGCCACAAATGAACGTGCTCGCCGTCGTCAAGAAGGTGCTCGCTCAAGTCCTGATGATTGAGCCGCTGCATGATCACGACTTCTGCCGTGTGCTTCGGGTCTGTCATGCGGGACTTTAGGACGCCGTCATATTTGCGAATGACGCCTTCGCGCTTGACTTCGCTTTCCGCTTCGTCGGCTTTATGCGGATCGTCGATGATCTTGATATCGCCACCGCGTCCCGTAACTGTACCGTCGAACGAGGCTGAAATCCGTGTTCCGCCAGCCGTCGTGTCGAACTTGGACTTGGCTTCTTGGTCTCCGGTAAGTTGAACTCGCTTTCCCCACCGCTCCTGATACCAGGGCGAGAGCACGAGCCGGCGCATGAGAATGGCGCTATCGAGCGCTAGTGTATCGCCATAGGACAAGCAGAGAAATTTCGTCTGCGGCCCAACAAGAGGATTGCCCTCCTGCTTCTGCTTTGCCCAAATCCATGCCGGCCACGAGATCGACGCCAGAAGCGTTTTGGAATGCCGAGGCGGGATATTAATCAGGAGTTTGCGGATTTCCCCGCGTGAAACGGCCTCTAGATGCTCTGCAATCGCGTCAAGGTGCCAACCGTGCACGTAGGGAGCAGGATCAAAAACAGGCCAAGCCGCCTTGTGGAACTCAATTAGGCTTGCTTCTAGCCGCTCCGCGTCCTCTCGCAGGAGTAGGGCTCGCTTGGCTCGTGCCAACAGGATCAACTCGTCCCGCGATAAAGTCTCTAAGGTCATCGGCGCTCATGTTGTCAAAGTCGCCAGGACCGCCGCTTTCCACCTGCTTGACGTAGAACTTCCGGAGTTCTCCGCGCTTCACTTCCGCGGCAATGGCGGCGCTCAATTGTTTCTCTTGTTTGGCGAGGTCACGCAGGGCGCTAAGTTCGCTCATGTGGTCTTCGAGCGATAACAAAGCCTTGACTTCGGCCTTCTGGGCCAACCGCTGGAGACGTGGGGTGATTGCGGGGTGATCAACTAGACGCTGCGCTTCCCGTCGGATGCTTTTTTCATTCATGCCTTCTGCGTTGTAGGCACGCCTATAAGCCTCGCTCGCATTTCCCGTTTCGAGATAGGCAAGAACGAATGCCTCTTGCTTGGGTGTGAGTTTGTCAGACATGCGTCACCGGGTGCCTGCACGTGTTGGGACTTTAATCGACATGCCGACAACCCGCTACTCGCGCCTCGGCAACCTGGATGCGATGTTTCAGATCAACCAAAGCTAATTCACGTTCCGTCAGAAGGTCGGACACATCAACAATGATCGACGTGTTGCCCTCTCTCGCCACAACTAAGTCGCCAGACTGGTCTGCATCGTGAATCGCCCAGCCTAGATTGCGAAGCGTTGCGCACGTGATTTCGTGCGTGTTTCCTGAATGGGCCATATCACATCACCGGCTTTCCGCATGTGTTGCGGAAACCGCTTCCATATTGATTTGCTTGAGATTTTCTTGTGGCTCGTTAGCCACCATCAACTTGAGCAGTGTGTCTAACTTGGCTTCAATGCGGAGTAGGACGGCCTCTGTTGCAATCGCCTCAACATTCAGGGATGCGGGGCGCCAGTCGAAGGCCATTGGCTCAATCCTTAGTCGCTCCCAAATATGAAGCACGAAGCCACTCGCTTTTGTATTCGCGAAGTTTTGTGTTCTTGAAAGGAAGACGGGTATAGACCTTGACGACACCGTTCTTGGTGACAAAAACACTGAGCGTTGGCTGCAAGGGAGAGCCATACCGGAAGGCGCTAAGTGTCCAGCCTACGATTCCATAACGGTTGGCTTGGCTGATCTTTCCTTCTTTTCTTCGCAGCCTTGCAAGCGTGCGTTTCTTGCGATCCAACTCGATATTCCAAATTGACCAATGCGCCGGAAGCCGGAAACCATAGCCGCACACATGACGCTTGCAGAGCATGACATGCGGATTGAGACAGCTTGCGTATTGTCCTTTATTCAGAACAATTGAAATCAGCCAATCTCCATAAATAGAGATCTGCATCAAATCCTGCTTCCCGAGAATTTTCGTTTGTCGGCGTGCTGCTTCACGATCTCATTGAGAGTCGGAAGGCGTGTTTCTATCTGGCGCTTCGGCGCCTTTTTCTCTGCCGCCAAACCCGAGCCAGAATGACGGGCTGGTGAAAACGTCTCGCATGGCGGCCTCATTGTGATTGCTCCCAGCACTCCTGTCAGTGACCGCAATGAAGGCCCCTCTTTTGCAGGAAAGCGGGTGTGGGCTGTTGCCGGTGTGAATGGGGTGCTGAAAACGAAAAACCCGGACAGCTTTTCAGCTTCCGGGCGCATGGGTCCAATTCTGTTAGGCTAACCTGGATTATTATTTTGCGCAAGGCGCGCTGCATCAAAACTAGACGGTTGCATATGTGACAGATTGACGCAGATTGCTTAACCCGGCTCCATTGCCTCGTAATCCCTTAAATCCGCTTCCTCGACTCCTACCACACGCCTCGTATCAGATAGGTCTTCAAACTTGAGCCGTGCCTCCTCTGACGTTTCCGCTTCAACAAGCTCAAAGCCTCGTTTGTTAGAGGTCTTGCTATTCCAGAGGATGCGATACCAGGTCATCGCTTCAAAGCCTCAAGCAGCCCATGCATGAACGCTTCCTGACGCGCTTTTTGAATTTCCTTATATTGGCCGGGGAGGAACACCGCTCGCAGCAATAAGGCGTTCTCTCCGTCATTCGTAAATGCGAACCAATGGCGCTGAAGAAGATCGCCACCGCCTCTAATGTGAAGATCAAAAAGACGAGAAAGCCGGGATAAAGTCTTCATGTCTTCGTCTCCTTTCTTGAGGCGGAGCGTCGTTGTGCTCTAAAGAGGAAAAATCCTGAAAGCGCGATGGCGAGCAGAACCCAAGTGATAAGCGCGGTGACTGCCCAGACGGGGAAACGGGCGATGTGGTGGGGCCAGCCGCTGGAATTCTGGCAGTCTGTGATCCTGTGGACGATGTGGGGCGGCTTCGTGCTCACGGCAGTCGGAGCCGCATTAGCCGTCGTCTCATCCTTCGTCTCGTACCAAGTTTCTGATGTAATACAGGCTGAAGCCGATAAACGGATTGCAGCGGCGGAGCAGTCTTCGCTAGCCGCTAACACTGAGGCGGCGAAAGCGAACGAAGCAGCCGCGCATGCGCAAGAGCGTGCTGCTCTTTTAGAAAAGCAGGCCGCTGATGCCCGACTTGAAACAGAGAAATTGAAGCAAGCAGTCGCTTGGCGCAGTATTTCAGCCGACCAAGTGACAACCCTGAGAAGGGCTCTTTCCGCGACGACGGGTGCAGTCAATCTCCGATATATGGATGGCGATCCCGAGGCGCTAGCGTTCGCAGTGCAACTGTCACACGTACTCGCCGCTGCCGGATGGCAGGTAGCTTCTGGAGCCTGGAAACCAAGCAACACAATCCTGTTTGGGTTATTTATCCCCGACAGCACGGGAAACGGGCAGCGTCTGAGGCAAGCGCTTACCTCAGCGAACTTAGCATTTTCATCAGAACCACTGCCCGACTCAGGGACATGGTTTAACGTAACGACGATAACTGGTGCACCAATCCTGATGGTCGGCTCGCGACGGCCCGTTTTACCGTAGTCAATTCCGCGCGGATCTTTAGGCTGAGAGTTTGGACCCCTCAGCCACGTGAAAAATTTGCCGCGATTCCGTGGGTTTGCAAAATACGGAATGCCGCGCTGATCATTCCGCATGAACTGCTCGAACCAGACAGTGACCATTGGAGTCTCAGACATCTCTGGCACATCTCGAATATCAGGCGATCCGACATATCCGAGCACGCGGAGAAAAACTGGAAACCGAAGACGATTCCCGTCGCGCAATCGATCGTACGCCCAAGACGGCAACTCAAGAACAGTTATTGGTTCCATCGTCTCGTCATCATAAAGAACAGTGCGCATCAAATGCTCCTTAGGGCTGATTAAACCTAGCAGATTTTGCCCTAGAAATCACGGTTTTCTTGCGAGATTTGCGCTGCCTTATCCTTTGCGAAGCATCCGCAGGTTTTCTGTAGACCTTGAGCTTGCCTTCAGAGGTTTTGTAAGCACCTCCCCATTGGGCTTTCGTGAGATGAATGGTCGGCATCACTTCGCCCTCTCTTTGCGAACCGCGTCCACAACGCCGCCCACAACAAATAGAACAAAATAAATTCCAGCGAATACCCCGGCCAGTCCCCACGTCGGCTTAACATCAAAATAGATCGAAAACGCGCAAGCCAACGCCAAGTCCAAGAACGTGATCCTGACTTCTTTGAGCGTGTCTCGTTTCATCGCACCCTCTCTATCGCAACGCTCGCACCCCAGTTCTCAGTGATGAATGAACCCATGTGAATTAGCCCGTAGAGCAACACGAGCCCTCCTAGAATCCCCATGACGAACAGACAGGCGAGTTCTCGTTTCCAGGTCATGTCGCCTTCTCCAGCTTATCAAGGACGGCAATGACAACTTCGAATATGTTGTAATATTTTCCGTCTGCACCTTCGGCGAAAATGCCGTGCCCCTGCCTATCCGAAGGCTCAACGCCTACCTTTGCCGCAATTTCGCTGATGCGCGCATACGGATTGCTTGGCCGTTCAATTTCTACATCCATTGAGACAGCCCAGCCCGATGCTATTACTTCCGGTTCGTCACTCATGCTGACCTCCGATGATGTTCCGCCTGAAACCCTGCCTCGCGTGCGGTCTCGACAGATTCCCATTTCAATCCCATCACTTCGCCCTCTCTACCGCAATCGTGCTTCCCCAGTTCTCAGTTATGAATGAACCCATGTGGATGAGCCCGTAGAGCAGGAAGATTCCTGCGAAGCCGAGCATGACGTAGATGGCGACTTCCTTTTTCCAGGTCATCAAATTCCCTCCAACCACATGCCGGTGCCGACACCCATCAAGAAAGTTGCGAAGAACATTGTGTCCATAGATCTCATCACTGCGCCCACAGAGAGGATCATAAGACCGGCAATACATGTTAGCGGCGCGATCATGCGCTTCTCCGATGTGTCTGAGCGTCAACGAACTTAAACCCTGCTTCTCTCGCCGCTTCCATTTCCTCGGGATCATCCATCCGAGGCGTTGCCCTTCCCGCTCTGATTTCATCAAGCCTCATCAACCTGATTGCGAGCTTCCAACATCCGTAAGCGTTGGCTTCGGCGTTGTAGCCGTCACTCTCCTCCAAGCATGACATCAGCCACCTCCAACGACATCCACTTCTCTGCGGCGCATAAATCGCCAATCGACATGTTGGAGTATTCCATCCCCCACACGCCCTCCTTGTCCTGCGAGAGCACGACGACCGCCTTGGTACTTTTCAGATCGGAAAGAGTCCGATGCAGAAGCACCTCCGGTGTCAGTCTCGCGCTCGACAAATGAACGATCTCACTCATTTCAGAAAACAACTCCTCGTCTCAACGCCTGCACGCGCCTTTGCTTCTCCGCTGCATGTTTCTCTCTCAGCAGCTTGTGGAGTTCATCGTCGCTCCACGTCGCGATTCCTAAATCGTCTGCCAGTGCCCGGATCGCTTTCTCAAGCCTAATGATGTTGAGTTCTGGTCCCAGATCGAACCAGCTCTTACGCATTGGCACCGCCAGAGTGTCCATTTCGGTGTCAATCAGATTGAGCAGTATCTTGGCCTTGACCGTGGACGAGCACCACATGCGGAACAACAAGCCCGACCACGATGCGTAGGACTTCGAATTAAGACCGGGCGTTACAATGTCAGTCCATGACGTCGTGATCCCGAACTGCATCGGCCGGCAGCCGCGATTGTCTCCAAGGCGTTTTGAGACAACCTCATCCGGTCCAGCTGCGTACACGGCGCAATGCTGCCCCTTGCGGAGTTCTGCTTTGAGGTATTCGGGGAGGCTTTGGACCTTCACGCAGTGGCTCCCTGATAAACTTCTTCCTTCGCTCGCTTGTAACGTCGAGCGATTGCATCGACCGTCGTTCTCAACGTGTCAGCCAATTCGTAAAATGATGGCGGCGGGTTACGCGCTTGGCTTTCAAGAAGTCCCGGATCAGTAACCGGTTGCCAATCCATCCATAGTCCCAACTCCCACTCGGAGATGTCTCTGGGCGTGGGCTTGAATGGAACCGGCCGCGCTTCCAGCTTTGACGTATCGATGTGGAACTCGCCAAAGTCTTCCGAACGAAGACGACATCTGCGCATGAGCTTTTCGCGATCACGAGGTTTGGCCTCGTACATCACCTTGAGGAACTTCTCGACTTCCTGCGCTTTGACGAGCAAAGGTTTCGGCCAAACGCACTCAACAATCTCTCGCTCTCTGGTCATCTGCCAATGCGTGCGGATAGCTCGCAAGTATCTCGCCTCTGCTTCGTCCGCGCTTTCCGGCTTCTCTCCCGGCCTTCCGAGTCTCACATGCGCATGGGGCCAGAAATCCCCGTTGCCGTGGTGCAGGGCGGCGATTTGGGGAGAGGGGGCGGGTGTGGGCCGGACAACTTCAGAAACCAGCCGTGCGGCTTCTGGAAGCTCATACGGCCACGTTCTAACATCGACCGGACGCCAGAGTGTTGGTGTCGCGTGTTTTGGAATGTCCTCCGTGTGCCTCCGATCGACGTAGCGGCGAAACCTTGGCTTTCCCGATCCGGTAAACCGCACACGGCCTTTGACCTCGCGATCATAGACCGACAGCCAAAGGTCTTCGGTGTCGTAGTAAAGTTCCGACACCTTGTAGCGCGGTATACCGTCGTCAGTGCGGAGAGGCATTTCGAACATTCAGTTCGCCCACTGAAAGGAATCGTTCACGACCTGACGCACGGAGTCTTGCGGCTTGCTCGCAAAGCGGTTCGCCATTTCTGTTGTCTCATGGTCGGAATGAGGTAGCGATTGCGGATCATCCTTCCACACCCCAATCCGATAGAGCGTGTCTTCGATGATGTTCTGTGAGGCGTCGTTCAACTTGCGCAAGCTGGCGACAGCGGTTGCGAGTTTTTCCGAGCGTTGAAGTTCTCCATCAAGTTCGGCGCTGAGCTTTTCCCGGATGAAGATCAGGTCTTGGAGACCTTGATTGAATCTTGCGATGTCGTCTTTCACGATGCCCTCTCCGCTGTTTCGCTTTTCGTCTCTGTCTTCTCAACTTTTTCAACGCGTCTTCGGTGGTAAAACGTATCCTCTCTAAGCTGCACCCTTCCTCCGGTTGATCTTTGAACGTGGAAACTTCGGATGCGGAGAGGGGATCTGGTCATTCGGCGGCTTCCTTCACCGGCACGCGCACACGGTCTGGATGATGGATCATTGCGAGAGCTAGAAACCGATCCTCGCTGTTTTTCAGACTGAGCCGACGCCAGACTTCGTATTCCGAGCCTTCCCCGTGTTCCGCTGTATACGGAGACATGATCTCTGAAGCCTCGTATTTGACCGGTGACGGCTTTTCTCGCTTTCTGGGTCTTGGCATAGCGGCAAGTGCGGCTTCATCGACCAGCAACGTTCCTGGGTGCCATTGCGCGATCAATTCGCGGGCACGTTCGACGGCGTTTGCAAATCCCGCATCGTGTTGCAGGAGATCGCGTGCTCGATTGAGTCCATGCAGAACGGTTGTGTGATCTGTGCGTCCAAGTAGCCGGCCGATCTTGCTTCCGCTCAAATGCGGATGAAATTCCCGGACGAGGTGCCAGGCTGCAAACCGTGCTTTGCACTCGTTCGGTGAACGGCTCCAGCCTCTCAGTTCTGAAAGAGTGGTATCGAAGGCTTGTGCGGTGAGATAGATGATCGCTCCGCAGGGGATTTTGGTTTGCATCACTGCATCATCCACTTCATGTGCATTGCTGCATGCTTCGTGTCGCCAATTTCGGTGTAGTAGCGAACCGCAGCGGAATCGACAGCGCGCGTGTGTGCCGTTACTAACGCCTCATGCGCGCAAGTGAGCGGGTCTTTCCAAATCTCAGAGCCCGCGTATCGGAAAACGCGGAATCCCATCTGCTGAAGATCGCGGTCGCGTGCCTTGTCTTTTGCGGCCTGCTTTTTCGTCTTCTCGTGGAAATCGTGCCCGTCGCATTCGATTACGATCCCGCTACATCCCGATAGTCCGAACAGGTGGCGAATGGCGAAATCAACTCGATAGTTACCGATCTGGACTTGGGGAGCGACAACGCCCCAGATTTTCGCGCGACCGCGATCTGTGTTGACGTTTTTATCAAGAACTTCCGGCGTCAAATTGCAAATATCGACGACCTCAAATTCAGGGAAGTGAACCCTAGAAGAGAGATGGAGTGCGGCAAAAAATGCGAGCTCAATGGGCGACGCATTTTCACCCAGAGCGCATACTGCGAAGCTCTCCGCGTCCTCGCAAAGATCAGCCAAAAGATCGCGGCCGCTGTCGTAGAGCCTGTCGAACCATTGAGACGTCATCAATGTTTCCCCCTTGAAAATCCGTTTTCGTCGTACCGTTCCAGAAGCCGCTCGCTTTCGATGACACGAGGCGGACATGCTGATTTCTTCGATGCCGGTGGTGGGCTGAGTTTATCGACCGGCCAGATGCCGTTGGCGTGCAGAGCAATTTGACGGACCCATTCTTCGTCGCTCCAGGCAGTCCACGGCTCCTTCACCTGCCCCGTGCCAAGCGAGTGCGCCTTGTCGATGAGCTTTGCGAGAACGTCGCCCAGCTTGCCCTCTGTTTGCAGAAGGTGCTCGAACTCGAATTTGAAGGGGCCTTCGCCAGACCGCGGCGTGATCTGCCCCATAAGGAACGGGACGCTCGGGACTGCACTCAGAGCGAGCTCGAAATTTTGCAGGCCGCCGATGTCGGCCAGTCTCTCAAGCAGACGTCGCCGGCGTTTCTCCGTCGATGCAGTCACCCGGACAAAGCCGTGCTGGACCGCTGCCGCGTTCCACGCAGCGATCGCCTTGTCGGTCAGAGCCAGATCGGCCTCACGCAATGCAGACCTAGACCGCCGTGCACGCTTCCCCCCGCATCGGGGGGGTAAGGGGGGATTATCTTGTTCCGGTGTTAGAGTGTTATATTCTTGGTGTTGGCTTGGTGTTGGCTTGGTGTTGGGCTGGGGTTTTGCTTGGTGTTGGTCGCTCTTTACAACCTGATATTTTGAGTAATTACAAAGCGTTATAATTTGAATTTGGTTGGTGTTGCGCGTGGTGCCGTTTGAAACGGCTCGCGTTATCATCGCTTCGGTCTGAAGGCGTTTCAAAAACCAGCGAACCTTGTCAACGGACCACATCCAACGCTGCGCCAGAAACCCGTGCGCGGCCATGAAGTCGCCGGGGTCAATCACGATGACCGTGCCCTTATTCATCGCCCGTCGCGCTTCGTAGCTGGCCATCGAAAGCATCGAGAGCCACGCCTCTGTTTCCGTGTAGGGACGGTCGTGAATGCCAACGACAGGATGCGAGAAAATGTCCCGCGAGACGGCGAACCAGTTGCCAGGCCGGTCGTCTTCGATCCCAGGCCCGCCGTTGTGTCCGATCTCGCTCATGGCGCAGCCCTCCGCGCCAAATCGCTGAATTTGGTGAGCTCGCCGTCAAAAGCCAATTCGACAATCCCGACTGGACCGTGACGTTGCTTGCCGATGATCGCTTCGGCCTTGCCGGCTGCGGCTTGGAATTTTGCCTGCCACTCTCCGAACTTCTGATGGTTTCCGGGGTCGGGCTTTTCCCGTTCGATGTAGTACTCGTCGCGATGGACGAAGATAACAACGTCGGCGTCTTGCTCGATCGAGCCGGACTCTCTCAGGTCTGAAAGCTGGGGCCGCTTGTCCTCGCGCTTCTCGTTGGCGCGGCTCAACTGCGAGAGGGCGATAATTGGAATATCTAGTTCTTTGGCGAGTGCTTTGAGGCCCGTCGTGATTTGGGTGATCTCCTGCACCCGCTCCTTTTTCGTTCCCGAGAGGAGTTGGAGATAGTCCACGATGATGAGCTCAAGCCCATGCGTCCGCTTCATGCGCCGAGATCGGGCCGACAATTGCGCAATCGTGATGCCGCCGCGATCGTCAATGAACAAGGGAAGCGCCGCGAGCTCCGCCGTGGCGTCCATCAGCCGGCGCATGTCTTCTTCGGACGTATGGCCGCGAGACGCCTTGGAGCCGGAAACTCCCGCCTCTGCCGAAACGATGCGGCCGGCCAACTGCTCCGACGACATTTCAAGCGAGAAGAACCCGACCGGAGCTCGGCGCAATTCGCCATGCTCGTCCGTCATGCCATTCTTGGCGATGCTGAAAGCTATGTTTCCGGCGAGAGCGCTCTTGCCCATTGAGGGGCGGCCGGCCAGAATGATCAGATCGGAGCGGCGCAGGCCGCCGAGCTTCCGATCGAGGTCCACAATCCCCGTTGACAGCCCAGAGAACCCGAGCTTTCTAGCGGTGTTGGCCTGATCGAGTGCTTTCCGTGCGGCTTCGCCAAATGAGACCGTGCCGGCTCGGGATGACGTAGCACGCTCGGCCAATTCGAACAGCCGCGCTTCCGCATCTTCGATAAGCCCCGCAGATGCTTTTTCTGCGCTGGCATTCCGCGCATCACCCGCCAGGTCATCGCCAATCAGGATCAATGCGCGAAGATCTGCGAGCTCGCGGATCGTCTTCGCGTAATCGGGGGCGCCGGCAACCGTGCTGGCGTGGCGGATCAGGCTGCCAAGATATTGCGGTATGGTCAGCGCGCCGATGGGCTCGCAGGTGTCAAAGAACGTTTTCAGCGAGACGGGCGATGCAAGCCGGTCGGCAACAATCAACGATGCTGCGGTTTCAAATATCCGGCCGTGAAGCGGTTCGAAGAAATCCGGCGCCGAAACGATCTCGGACACGCGTTCATAGGCGCGATTGTCCAGAAGGATCGCACCAAGCAGGGCCTGCTCGGCTTCGATGTTGTGCGGGACGCGGCGCGTGTCTTCGCCGGCATACGACGGACCGAGAGGACTCAACATTGCCCCCTCCCTTGTCCACCGGTAATCCACAGCCGCTTATTGCGCTGCGCACCTGTTTCGTGTAGAAGCATCGTTACGAACTTTCGTTCTTGATCGACCCGTCTCAGGTCTTTCTTCAAAATCTTGGTTCTCGCTCGCCAAAGTCTGAACCGCCGATATTCAAATCGAGCCCCGCGCCAACGGGGCTCTTTTTATTGTTCTAGACTCCCTCAGGTTCGACGTGAGACGGGCGCGCCTGTACTGCCGTCCCCAATGTGGCAGACGCCATGTCGCGCGCTGCTGATCCACAGGAGTGTGCTGGACCGTTGGCGTGTGCCGTCCACGGAACGTCGCCGTACGGTCCGAGGTCGTATTTCGCGACCGTCTTGCCGTGATCGTTCATCACATAGACGCAGCCGCTGGACACTTGCAGCAATCCAGGACCACTTCCGGGAATCCGATCAAACGTCACGTCGGCATGGGGCGTTGTGGGCGACCCCGTTTTGCGCATTGATTTATGAACCGAAGACACCGGGAAGACGATCTCCCCGCCATCGGGATCGCAATAACGAACTGTAAGCATCTGTTTCGTCCTTCTGTTGCTTTCTGCTGCTACGCTTTACGAATCTCTTTGCGGTAGTCCTCCCATCTCGCGCAGCCAAACTCGGAGGGGTTCGCGATCTGGAACGAATAGAACCTGCTCAAAATTCGCTGACAGCGCAGCCCTTGGCTGAGATAAACGCAGCTCGCGCAGGTCATCGAAAACTCAGGTTTCGGACGGTCTTCGGCTATCTGCATGGATCCCTCCTGCAGATAAGTTTTCGCCTCTCCAGACCGCTCAGAAGTCGTGAAACAATTTCCTTGGACATAGCCTGGCGCAGTTCCGAAGCGGTCCCGGCTGGCATCGCTGAACGGGCGGAAAATCTGCCAAATTTCTCAGGAATCGGTCGTGAAACGGTGCCAATGATGAAGGTCACGATTGCTCCCTCCCGTCGTCCCAAATGGAGCAAATCAACCGCCCCTCTCGGCGCATCTGCCGGATGCGAGCGGTTTCTTTTTCAGCCGTCCAGCATGTCGGACACGCCGCTCCAGCCCCGCATTCGCAAGCATTGGGATGATCGCTATCCCCAGCCCACGGCCTGTCAGGGTGGTTCTCGCAGACGTACAGCGTGCCATCGCAAGTCGGGCAGGAGGCGATAGAGGTCATGCGGCTGCCCTCCGCATCATCTGCCGCGGAATCCAGTAGACCCGGATGCGCTGTGATTTGCCGCCGACCGTCTTCGGGCTCGTGCGCCGCTTCTGGACGCCACAGGCGCCGATCTGAAGCAGGAGACGTCTGGGACTTACCGGTACGAACCGGTCCTCACAGAACTCCGCGTAGAGCGCGAGCAAACGGCGCTGCGTGAGTTCCCCGAACTCTTGGATTTCCGCCAGCCAATCAACGAACTCCTGCGTGTCTGCGACAGGTTTCGGACGTCTGGGATCAACCGGGTAGTACCGGTCATTTCCGGTCACTACTGGTGCGGCTGGCATCGACCCCACGCCCGATTGCGGGGATACCGCTGTTGTCGAGCGGGCAACCGGATCAACTGGGATCAATGCCAGATCTCTTGATCGATCGATCTGTAATGGATGCGCTGGCACGATGCCGACGAGAGCCAAGGCTGCGGTGAAGAATCCCCCCTCAAGCATCAGGCCGACACCATCTGTCTCTGTAGCGTCGCAGCCATCTCTGTGACTGCGAGAGCGTAGCTCCTGCCATAGTAAGTGGTGATCCGGACCGGCCACCCGGCTTCTCGGATCATGCGGCGCAGATTGCAGACGTGGACCTTGATATTGCCCATGACGTCCTCTGGTCCGCCATCGACGTGATCACTGTAAACGGCATCAATGATGCAATCGTAGGAAACCGCTCGCGGGGTATCGCGCAACAGGACTTCAAGTAGCTTTGTCTGCGTCCCCGTTAAGCGGATACTTGATGGATACGAAGCGAAGCTCGCGATGCCTGTAACCGGGTCAATTGCAATAGGTCCGCCGCCGCCAAGTGGGCGACCGCAACAAGAGCAAACATGATCATTCTTTGTCATGCCATCACCTTCGCTGCTTCACGGACTGGCGAACGCTTTTTGGCGGGCACACCGACCCAACATCGGGAATGGTGCGACGGGCAATACGAAGACCCCGGCAATTTCTCGAGACCGCAAAAGCCAAACCCCGGCTCTCCGACGTGATTTATCGGATAACGACAGTCATTTTCCGTCAATTCCGAGAATGTTTTCCGCGCTATATCATTGATATTCGGGGGTGGAATTGGAGCGTTTTGGAATTGCGGCTGCGGTTTTGCCGGAATAGGCTTGTGCTTTTTCAGGGGTGTCCGGTGCGCTTTTCGGAGGGTATATGCGGCTGTGTGCTTCATTCCCCCGCGATTGGCGCCAAGGTGAAGCCCTAACCTATGGCACCGCCCTACGACTGCGCTGCGCGTCACCTTCAGATGTGACGAAATCATCCCCGCCGAATAGCCCTCACGAACCATCCTCTTTAGGGTTTCAGTCGCAGCATCTGACCATGTTTTGACCGGCATATCGCGTGCTCGAAATAGAGTTGCTTCATCTGCACGCTGTACTTTGGGAAAAATGGCGGCACGCGAACAAAGCCGCCCAGTCTATGGGAGGAAGCCTGCAAGGAGGCTCGGTGCTGACGTCCATCGGCACCGTGAAATTCTGAAAGGGAGAGCCGCCAGCGGATGCATCCAGAATGGCGGCGAGACTGCCCCAAGGGCTCCCGTCTATTTCCCGAATCCTATCCGGAGCAGGGCTTTGGAACGTCGGTACGTCCGCTGCCATTGTAGCCGGTAAGGCCCCCTCAGAACTTCACGCTACAGACGGATACAAAAGGATTTCACGGCGGCCCGGTGCCGTTGCCCTGAGAGCCCGCGACACTTAGGGCGCCAAACCGTGGCGCCGTGCTCTCAGACCGTGAAAACTGAAACTCCCCCATTCCCCCTCTATGCCGCGACCGGCTCTCCGCGCTTCATGTCCTTTGGGGGGTCTCCGTAAATATCCGGCCGAAGATCGTACCGGCTAACCCCCGTTGCCCTCTCGACCGCCAGAACACGCTCAGGCGGAACGACCTTCCATTGCTCGACGGCCTGCCGGGAGACCCCGACCTTCTTGCCGAGCTTGCTTGAGTTGCCCGCGATCGAGATCGCTTTCTGAAGTGCGCTCATAATCTGCGTATAACCCATCACTTGCGTTGACGCAAGTCATACTTGCATAGTATGAGGGGAATGGCAACTCTTACTTGCCTTGCGGAGTTGTCATCTTAGCCGTAGCACGCAAGCATGCGTGATATAGGCGAGATCATAAAAGGCAGGCGTGCCGAGCTGAGAATAAGTCAGCAGCGGCTGGCGGATGAGTTGGGCGTTACCCGTCAAATGATCGGATTGTATGAAAAGGGTTCGAGGCCTGGCCGCGAGATCACGTTTAAATTAGCGAAAATCCTACAACTAGACGTAGGTGTGTTCGATCCGCTACTGGCCCCTGTGGCTCCAGTTGACACCTCAACTGAGGTCCACTCTATTCCAATCTATCGTCTCGGAACGTACTTTTCCGAGCGGCGGGGAAGCGGGAACATGTTAAGAACATCCGATACGTTGGAGGTAGCCCGAGGCGAGGCATTAAGCGTGGTTGCGGCACGTCGTAAATGTATAGCCGTGAAAATGACCGATGATTCGATGTTCCCAATCTATGAGGCTGGTGACACTCTGATCATCGATCCTTTAGCCGAACCGCGTGATAAGTGCCGCGTGCTGGTGAGCTTCGGAGAGGAAACCGCAATCGTCCGGCAGTACAACTTCCGGGGCGTAGATCGAAAAGGTTCCAAGGTTTTTGATTTATCCACTCCGAACCCTGATCACGTTACCGTTACTGTCAATTCCGAAAACCCCGGCAAAGTCGAGGGAGTTGTGATCGAGCGCCGGACCGTCGAATACACACCCTGAACATAGTTCGCAGCCTGCGATTGCAAAAGTGTCGCAGGCTGTAGCTCCTTGCGCGGGCTCAGAGATTCGCTCCGCACACTGACGGTTGAGAGCAAGTCTCCCCAAATCCCCTATTTTCCCACGTAAACCGCAAGTCTCCCGGCCTTTTTGCCACGCCATGCGGACTTTCAATATATTTCGTTCGGCCTAGCAAGTTTCGCTTGCATGCAAGCAAGCCTTGCGCTAGTGTGGCTTTCACCAGAGCGAACACACCCGACCCTAGCCCGTCATGTTCGCAAAGGGGCTGAAGCAAAGTCCGACCCGTCTTGGACCCGCTGGCAGCACTCCTGAGCCGGACCGACCACGCATCCTCTAGGTCATATCGCTACCCGGTCCGGCTCCCCTTTTTTCTTCGAGTGAGCGTCAATCATGGACAGCGGATTATGCGCGATGAACGAACCAGTTTGGACGTGGGAGCCGCACCGGCAGCAGTTTCACTCGGACGGGTATCTCGCAGCGATGAATCAGCAGCCGTTCAATCCGTTTCAGACGGACGAGTGGCAAGCCGGGTTCATTTGCTACCTGGAAGCCCACGTCTCAGCACCCGTACGCAAGCTGATACCGGCTTCCTGATCTGCGGGGAGTGTTTGGGCAATCCCAATCTCTACGAACTCGATTTCGAGGAAGCGTGCCCAAGCTGTGCAGGCGCCGGCACTGTTCCTGATCCTGATTACATCGACGGTGATGCGGACGAATTTGATCCGCACGCTGAATGGGGCACCGAACGCCTTCATCGGAGGCATGTGTAATGCCCTGCTGCAAACGCGACGAATGCCAAGTGCTCGGACGCTGCGCACACCAAGACGAGGCTGGCAACTCGTGGTGCTTCGGTGACGCGCGCCTCGCGGACAAGAAGTGGGTTTCAGACGCCTACGACGCAGAGCTTGTGCATCGCTACCAAAACGGACTGCCGCTCTCGCACGCTGATCGAAGGGCTGCGCGGCGCCTTATCCGGGAGTCCGCCTGATGCTCCCTGCTCTCCCTCCCACCTTCTGGGAATACGTTGCCGTCATTGGCGCTTCAATGATCTCTCCAATCTGCATCGGAATTTTGGCCTTCACTGTTGAACGCAACCGCCTCTCAAACAGGAACGTCACCAATGATTGAAGTCCTGAACTGGATATCCGCCAACCCGAAAATGACGCTCGGAATGCTGACTATCGTCTGCGTCACGATCTACGTCTGCATTCACGAGTGGCTTGATCGGAAATATGGGGAGCGATTCTGATGAAAACCCGCATCGAAGACTGCCCGCACTGCGAAAACGGGAAATTCTGGACAAGCAAGTATGGCGGCAATGATCCCGACGTGTGGGCCATTCCCTGCGAGCATTGCGATGCCACCGGCAAGGTTGAAGTCGAGATCGAAGACGAAGCGGAGGATGAGTGATGCTCCTATTCGCTGACCTCCTAGAGCGCATCCGCAATCCCAATCGCGTCAAGCACATTGATCCGGCGATTGAAGCCGTCGCGAAATCCTTCGCGGATGATTTCGGATTTCCAGACCGCGCTCCGTCTTTGGCAGAAGCGATGCAGGACGCATTCAACGACTGGCTTGATGAGCAAGAGCAGGCGGATCGGAAAGCATCTCCTACTGCGCATACGGACGATTGCGGGATCAGAACGCGCGGTATTTGCGACTGCGGAGAGTGGCCGTGAGCATGGAAAAAGAACAAGTCGTTCTGAACACGGCATCTTGCGAAATCATGGTCGCGAACACCGAGGAAGGCATGAAGCTCTACCTCAAGCAAAGCAGCCACATCGTCATCCTCGATCCGCTTGAGTGGACGGATGTCAAACGAGCAGCAGATCGCGCCCTCAACTTTATCGGTGAGGGATCCGCATGACTTCGGTCCACCCGCTCTCACAAGCAGAAGCCGACCGCGTGTTCTCACAAGAGGATCGTGCACAAGCGGCGCAGCGAAAGCAATCTCCGAACGTAAGGCAGCTTACGAAGGACCTTCGCAACTGCGACCAGCGTCTTGAAAGGAACCACAAACACGCAGGGACCGCATTGTGGAACTGGTTTGAAGGCGATCCGCGCGGCTTGGTTCACTACGAAAAATGTGCCGAGCGCATCCAGCTCGATCTGTACCGGCGTGACAGCATCGTTACCCGTCTCAGGAAAGCATTCGAGGACATGTCGATATGAGCGGCAACGTCGTGAACTTCCCAATGCGCTCTCGTCCTATCCCGATCGCATCGGAAGACGAGCGCGATCCTCACACCGCAGCAATCGAGATGTTCAAAAAGTTCCAGCAATACGCTCGCCAAAACTGCGGGAACATTTGGACAGAGAACGTCATACGCGCCGCCTTAGCCTTCGACAATTCGAATGGCTGGAAAGAGCGGACGCGGGAATTGCTTGATGGAGGTACCAAGGTATGAGTGGAACTAATGTCGTCGCGCTCAAATCAGGCGGCTCAATTGCGGGCATCGTTCCGCAGTCAATCGAGGAAGTCTTCCGTCTCGCTCAAGCCGTCAGCATCAGTGGGCTTGCACCGCGCGATCTGAACACGCCGGAAAAGATCACTGTCGCGATCATGACGGGCTTGGAACTTGGCCTGCCGCCAATGTTCTCCCTGAACAAGATCGCTGTCATCAATGGCCGGCCAACGCTTTGGGGCGATGCGCTTCCGGGGTTGCTCTGGGCCAAGGGCTTCAAAATCAGAGAATGGATTGCTGATGAAGTCGCCCATTGCGAAGTCACGCGCCCCGATGGCGAAAAGATCGTCCGCACGTTCTCTCCTGCTGATGCACAGAAGGCCGGTCTAAAGGACAAGGCTGGCCCGTGGAAGCAATATCCGCAGCGTATGCTTCAGATGCGCGCCAGAGGTTTCGCCTGCCGTGACGGCGCGGCTGACGTTCTGGGTGGCCTCTATATCAAAGAGGAAATCGAAGACGGCGTGGTGTTCGATGACGCGCCGAAGCGCAAGTCGTCAAACTCCGCGAAGAAAGACGGCACGGACAAGGTTTTCAACGAAATCCGAGCCGAACTCCAAGGCGCGAAGAACCTCGTCGATCTCGATGAAGTCCGCGAACGGAACATGGAAGTTTGGGATGTGCTGCCGTCGCGATGGGCAGAACTTTTGAACATGGAATACGACGACAAGGCTGCGGAATTTCAGGCCCAAGCAACTCCTGAAGTCGCCGCTGAATAATTCAAAACCCAAGGGGGACTACTATGAAAGCTCTCACACTCGTTTCCGTTTCTGCCGCTGCACTTCTCGCAGCATCACCTGTTGCAGCTCAGGATAAGACTTGGAGCGGAATTTATGCCGGTCTGAACGCAGGCTACATCTGGGGCACTGCAACGACGACTGATGACAAGGCCGATTGGGGATCTGATCCGCGATACATCGGACCGTTCGACAATGACGTTGGCGGCTTCGTCGGGGGTGCAACACTCGGTTACAACGTGCAAATGGGCCGGTTCGTATTCGGACCCGAGATTGATCTGGATTATGCCGAACTCTCGGGAAGCATCGCAACGCCTTCGTCACAGAGCGGCAATCATCAGGACATTGCTTTAAGCGGTGGCTTCCTCGGAACGTTCGGCGCTCGCGCCGGCGTGCTTGTTGACGACGCCACGCTGATTTTCATCAAGGGTGGCTACGCGCTTTATACCGGCAGCGCAACGCAGACGACGACCGCCAAGGGATATGAGACGAACGGCACGGACACGTTCACCGGCTGGACAGTCGGCGGCGGTGTGGAGAGGAAACTCTCCGAGAACGTCAGCCTGCGCCTCGAATATCAGCACATGGAATTTGGCACCGAAGACGGCGACCAAACCTCGCTGACTGATGCTCCTATCGGGCATGTCTATGAGAACCACACGGACCTCAAAGCAGACAGCGTACGCTTGGGTGTCGCCTATCACTTTAACTGATCAGCGAGGCCCGCTCCACGTAGCACATAGAGGGGCACTTATTTCATGTGCCGTGGGGCGGGTAAGGGGGATCGGATGAACGTCCATCAGCGCATCGTTTCAGAGACCGAATTGGAAAAGGCTCTCGATTTCTTGCGAGACGAGGCGAAAGCCATCGGGGATGCGAAGTCCCGCCTGATCCGTGCCGAGCACATGGTCAAGCATGTCGAGGCCCTGATGTTCGTCGCGTCCGATGCGTCTAGTGCCGAGAAGAAGAAGGCCGAAGCTCGCACGTCGAAGAAGTACCTAGAGGCGATCGAGGAAGAAGCCATCGCGGCCGGTGAATACGAAAAGCTCAGGGCGCTTCGCGAAGCGGCCTCGATGAAGATCGAGGCATGGAGAACTGAGCAAAGCAATTTTAGAGCAATGCGGATTTAGAAGATGCGCGGACAATTACGAGACATCACCGGGTTGAGGTTCGGCCGATGGACGGTAGTCGAACGAGCATCAAACCGCTTCGGAAACACTCCTTATTGGCTGTGCCGATGCGCATGCGGTAGGCAGAAGGAAGTCAACGGCCAATGCCTTCAAGAAGGGGGCAGCACTTCGTGCGGCTGCTCACGAATAGGCAATGGAAATCGCCGCAAGCATGGACTGACGAGAACGCGCCTCTACAAAATCTGGTCCAATATGCTTGAGAGGTGCAACAACCCCAAACGGCGAGTTTATCCCTATTACGGCGGTCGCGGCATTGAGGTCTGCGAACGCTGGCGGATATTTGAAAATTTCCTAGCTGATATGGGGCATGAACCGAAGGGCTACACGCTTGATCGTATCAACGTTGATGGCAACTACGAGCCGGGGAATTGCAGGTGGGCGAGCAGGAAGGAACAGGCCCGCAATACGCGGCGCAACAACGTCATCACCTTCAATGGGAAATCTTTGAGCCTCTCGGAATGGGAAGACGAACTCGGCATTAGCCAGAGCGTTTTAGGTCAGAGGCTACGCGCTGGATGGACTCCTGAGGATGCTTTGACACGTCCTCTTCGGGTCGTCGCCAAGAGGCGCGCAGCGTGATGAACATCGCACTGGACACATACAGCAAGGCAAATGCCCTCACTTCAGAACGGCATGAAGCCTTGAAACAGGGTGATTTAGAACGAGCCACAAAGTTGTGGGGTGAAATCGTATTGCTTTGCGGGTTGCATCTTGAGGCAGCGAAAGAAGGGGTGTCGCGATGATGCTCTTTAGCGAGCAGGAGATGCGCGGCTACTGGCCTTGGGGCGATCTGCCTGCAAATGGCTACGGTCTCATTATGGCCGATCCGCCGTGGCGCTTCGAGCTGTTCTCCGAGAAGGGCGAAGAAAAGAGCGCCCAAGCACATTACCGGACCATGACGCTGGACGACATTGCGCGCCTTCCCGTCGCGGGACTCGCCGATGATGATTGTTTGCTTTGGCTCTGGGCAACGGCTCCAATGCTCGTCAAGCAAATCGAGATCATGGAGTCGTGGGGCTTCACGTTCAAAACGTCCGGTGTCTGGGTTAAGACCACCACTAACGATAAGATCGCCTTCGGCACTGGATACATTCTTCGCAACGCGCATGAGCCGTTTCTGATCGGCACGCGCGGAAATCCCGTGACGGCTCGCAATGTGCGCTCGGTCGTGATGGGCAAGGTCCGAGAACATTCCCAAAAGCCGGAGGAATCGTATCGGGCCGCAGAGCAACTGATCCCGAATACGCGCCGCATTGAGATCTTCTCGCGCACGAATCGTCCCGGCTGGGATGCATGGGGCGATGAGGTCGGAAAGCTCAACGAGGTGGCGGCATGAGCGACGCACAACTGCAATGTTTTCTCGAAAGGCTCCGCTCATTTCATGGCGCGGTAAAGGTCCGCATCGAAATGACGTTTGAGGACGGCCAGAGCATCTTTCAGGAGGCCGTTGAGCAATGAACCCGCGCGACCTGTCCGCACAAATTTCGAGCTTGAGGCACGTCCTCAGCTTCGCACAGAGCGACGAAATCCGCGCCTGCTTAGAGCAAGCCATAAAGACTCTCGAATGGATGCAGAAGGGCGAACTTGTTTTGAAAGAGCTGATGCGTCTCAGAAAAGAAAACCCTGAACTGTTCGAGACGTTGCGCCGACTATTCAGCATGGGAGCGAAACTCTCAGACATTCGAGCGACTGAGGCTATGGCGGAAAGGATTGGGTTGTGATGACGATGGATTCGAAACTCATCGAACGCTCGCAACTGCCGCCCCGCGTGAAGAAGCTCCGCAAGCGCATCGAGAAAGCCTTGGAAGGCTATTACGTCGATGAATGCGCGATGGCGCTTCTGGGTCAGTACTCGGACGTTCTCCTGCAAGGATGCGAAGACTTCGCCCAACACCAGCGGAACCTGAAAACGTTCGTCTCTGTGCTGGACGCCAATGCGCGCCACTATTTCAAGGTGAACAACTGATGGCGTACTTCGGAGAGAGGATCTACGGCAACTTCCGCCCGAACTTCACTGAAAGGGCGAAGGCATGAGATCACCCTGGCACCATGAGCCGCGTGTGAAGCTATCCGAGCAGAAAACGGCGAAGCTGTTTCTGGAACGCGGCGGTCGGTGTGGCCAGTGCAAGCGCAAACTTGGCCCGGCCGATGATTGGATTGTCGAGCATGACCACGCGCTTGAGAACGGCGGCACGAACGATTGGGACAACCTCTCCATCACATGTTCGTGGTGTAAGCCGAAGAAAGACGCTGCCGATCACGCCACGGCCGGCCACATGCGCCGGGCGGCAACCAAGCAGATCGTCTCGAAATCGATGCGAAAGAAATCGGCTTTGGCAAAGAAGCCGGGAATGAAATTCAACTGGGCAGCGGGACGTTACGAAAGGGAAGAGGACGCATCCTCATGACAGAAGCAGCACAAGAAGAACGGCAACAATTGCTGATGGAAGATGAGGCGCAGCTTTATTGCCCTGGTGCTCGCACGCTCATTCACAAAGGCGACTGGGAAGCCGCTACACATCTTCTTCTCAAGCGATGCCGTCAACTCGACATGGCGCTTCAAAGCCTAACTCCGGGCGGCTCTGAATACGTCGGCAACCCGGAGCGTTGCGTTCAGCGTGCGAGGGAGAACCTCGATACCTACCGCAAACTTTGGCAAGAGGCTCGCGCGAAATGACAGCACAAGAAGACCTAACAGGAATGCCGACTCCGGGACTTTGGCGTCAGTCCCTCGTGAGCAACGGCGTGTGGCGGGAGATTTGGTCCGATGCGGATATCAACAACTATGTGGCACGCTGCTTCGGGCCTAACGCTTCAGCCAACGCCGCTCTCATCGTCAAGGCAGTGAATGGGCATCAGGGACTGTTCGAAACCCTGCAAGAGATCGCCAAACAAGCTGCGCAAGCTGACGATCCCGAACACCACACACTCTCGCTGATCAAGCACATGGCTCTCAATGCGATCAAGGAAGCCCGCTCCGCTATTGCTGAGGTGAAGCCATGAGCATTCCTAAACAGGACGAGAGAACGCCGGAACACCGGTACGAGGTTCGTGATGACGTTCTCCTGCGTATCGTTTACGCGGATGTCGCCGTTGCATGCTTTGCGAACGAAGAAAGCCGCGAACACGTTGAGCAGTTATGCAGGCTGTTGAATTTCAAGGATCAGAGGATCGCTACACTCGAAGGGCAACTCGAAGCCTGCAACGCCTATGGCCGCACCGATGCTTTGAGAAGCGCGCTGGCTCACATTGCGGACTACGCAAGCGGACCGGCACGCCCGACCACCGTTCCGGGATTGCAGCACATAGAGGAATGCGCCCGTGCCGCTCTCTCCTCTAGTCCTGCACCTTCAACAGAGGGGTTGAGAGAAGCGCTGGCGGAGATGATTTACGAGACAACGCATCTGTCTCCGGAGAATCCTGACGGCGGCCATCGGTGCATCATCAGCGGCGCTACACTTGAGAAAGCCCGTACCGCACCAGCCGGTATTACGGCTCCTTCGGAGGTGGTGACGGAATGAAAAAGAAAATCGACCCAAAGCTGAGCGAATGGATGGAGCGGCACGCGGCCGCAAATACTGCCGTCTATGATCTGCACCGACAAGAGACGATACCGGCCGCGCTGCAAGCCATCGATCTCGCGTGGCGAAATTACACGCCATTCTGCCAGCCTCTCATGGCTGACCGAAGCACCCAAGGCAAGCTCGATGCCATGAAGCGACACGCGCAGCGGATGGTGCTCGAGAGCGCCTGCCTCCTCGCCTACCTTCGCAGTCGCGCCCTCACCCCTTCACCAGACACCGCCACGGAGAACGGAAAGTCATGAGCGAAAGAGAGACATTTTACGAGTCCGACAAAGCCCTCGTCGCCGACAAATCCATCCGCGCCCTACTCTCTGCTCCTACAGAAGCCAGATCCGCATCAGAAGCACATAAGGAGGGACGGGAGTGATGGACCAACACGCCGCGACATGCCCATGCGTTACGCACAACTTCTCGGCAATGAGCTGTAGGTGCGGATTTTTAGAGCGCGATAGTGCACGCAATTTTGAAGAAAAGCACGCGATCGTACATGATGACCACCTGACGGAACTCAAGCGACGGCGTTCGCTATGGGCGGCGGCGCCAGATAGCCGTGGCGAGCCCTTAAACGCTCAGATGATCCCGTTAAGTACATTGGATGCCGCGATTGCAGAGTTGCACGCGTGGCGTGACGGCAATGCAAAGATCAAAGTCGCGGGGCGCTCATGAACCTCTCTACTCTCAAATCTCTACAAGCAAGAATAAGAGAAGCGACCGGGGCGGATCGGGAATTGGACTGCGCAATTGCCAATCTTCACGGCTGGCGCTGCGATGCCGACTATAACTACACGCCATCAGGCGCGATGACGCTCGAAGAACCGCCTCCCTACACATCCGATCCAGAGGGCCTTGGTGCTTGCGTCGCTCTGTGTCGTGAAGTTCTCCCCGGCTATGCGTGGAAGGTCGGGACGTGTTGTGTCTCTGACGACGCATGGGTTGTTCCAGACTTCAATTGTCCCGTTCATGGCGAACGGCTTCGCGAGAAGTTTGGCGAGATCGAGTGGGGCAGCATCTGGGATACCGGCATCGACATTGACCGGCGCCCATCAGGCAACGTCTGTTTAGCGTTTCTCGACGGAATTGTGAGCGCTCTTATTGCAGAGGAAGAAGCTAAGGAGAAAGCCCATGTCTGACTCCGTTCAGGTGCCACACAGCGCAATCCTTGAAGGTCCGCATGTGAACTGGAAGCACATCGACGGACCTCTCATGAGTTGGGCGGGCGAAATCCACCGACTTACCCTGAAAGAGCGCGCAGATATTTGGTTATTCGGCCAAAAAATGGTTGACGATATTGCAAGCCGCCGGTGGCCCCATCTAGTGCGTTTGCGTGAAGGATTGTCCCGCACCACATCTCAAGATCAGGGGGAATAGAGCCTTGGACGAGACAACAAAAGAGACCGTGGAACGGCTGCGGGGACGGGCAGAGCTTCGAACGGCTCAGGACCAGCTTTCTTCCGACGAGATTTCCATCCTCTATTTCTCAGCAGCCGACCTCATCACCCGCCTTTCAGAAAGAATCGGGGAGTTGGAACGGGAATTGACCAGTTTGCGCGTCGGGCATGGCGGTCAGCTTCATATATCTTCGCTCTACAATAAAGCGCTTGAAGATCTTTCCGAATTGCGCGCCCTATCCAAGCAAGGAGAAGGATCGTGACGACAGAGCAATTTCAATTCGGGACTTGGTAGAAATGACATGAGGAAAAAACGCAAACGACCGTCAGCGATAGTTGGAAAGTCGCCGTTGGCGACGGTCGAGAATATCAAGACACTCGGGTTACTTCTGGCCGAATCTAAGAAAGCAAAGCCGGAAGATAAGTTCGCAATCTGGGACAAATACCTAACTGAAATCATCGAAAGGATAGCACCCGAAATGGCACCGAAGAAACAGCCAAAGCTCACGACCACCATCGCAATAGACATGGTGAAGCGCATCGAGGCGCTGCAGGATCAGATCGACGACATCTACGCGGAAGCCCGTTCTTATGACGGCACGAACAACGACTCCGTTATTCACGATGCGGTTTCTGCGCGCCGCGAGAAGCGGGATGCGCAAGAGAGCGAGGATGCTCTCCTTGGCAGCTTCGATGCTGAGGACGTTTTTTGAAAGGCGATGACATACGGGGGTGGGTTCTCTCCCTTCCCCCACCCCCAGCATCAGAGGAGAGATGAGGGATGACGACAGAAAATAGAAGTGAAGGTTTGGTTCAAACTGACGTCGGTACGGAGGCTTCGTCCGAGAAAGTCATCGGAGCAGGTGAGAAGCGGCCCTATGTCTATACGATGCAAGACATTCGTTCGCGGCTGACTGGCATTCGAAGCACGGTCGCATTCGTTCTCAAGAACACGGATTTGGCAGACTACGACGACGAGATGGCGAACGATCTCCGTCTCGCGGTGAAATTCCTTGAGCAACTTACTCAATCGAACGGTGACCGCACTGACGAACATTCGGAAAAGGACAGCGCGTGAACCAAACATTTTCAGAATCCATCCGTTCACTAACGAAGGCGGGGAAGGGGGAGTAAAGCTACGATGACGGAAATTCTCACGATCGAGGAAGTTGCTCAGTTGCTTCACAAGAGTGTTCGGACTGTTAAGCGTCGGCCCATTCCGTTCTCGCGTGATGGGGCGAGCAGGCTTTATGATCGTCGAGACGTGGACGCCTACCTTGCGAGGACCAAAGAATGTCAGTCTTCAGACGGCCAGGGTCGCCATACTATTACACGGAGTTCCAAATCGGCGGCACCCGGTTTTGCCGAAGCACGCGCAAACGGACTGAGCGAGAGGCGCGGACCGTTGAGCGCGAGATCAAGGCGGAAGCTCGGAAAAAGGCTGCGGAAGGAAGAAAGTCAGCCGCCCTCACTATAGATCAGGGATTTGGTAAATACTGGACCGAGCACGCAACCAAAAAGCTCTCCGCTCGCTGGCAGGTCGAGGTTGAGAGGTACATCGCCGTAATCCTGTCTCTCGTCGAAAAGGATATACTGATCGAAGATCTGACAGATGCCGAGGTCAACGATTACGTTCAGGCATACCTCGACAAAGGCGGCGGAAACTACGCTCTAAACCGATCCCTGTCCGTTTGGCGTTCCATGCACAAGAAGGCAGCCAAGAAGTGGAAGCAGCGGACGCAGGAGATCGATTGGGCAGATTTTCTCGAGGATGAATCGAAGCGCGTCCGCCATATCTCCATCGACGAAGCGCGCCGGCTGATCGACGTGATGGCTCCCCGGACGGCACTTGCCGTCGAATGGTCCCTCTACACCGCAACTCGCAAGTTTGAGACGTTCGGTCTGGTTTGGGAGGATGTCCACCTCGACGCCGGCAACGCGATCGTGACCGCGAAGGGCGGTCGCCGCCATACGGTCTGGCTGTCTGAGCAGGCTATGGACGTTCTAGCGCGGTGTGAGCGACGTGGTCGCTATGTGTTTGACGGACGGAACGCACGCAAAAATTTTGAGGCAGCCGTAAAAAAATCCGGGCTGCTAGATTTCCGCTGGCACGACTTGCGGCATACAGCGGCGACATGGGCGAGGCAGGCCGGAACGCCGGTCGAAGTTGTACAGCGCATCCTCGGTCATGCTGACATTGAGACGACGATGAGGTACGCGCACGTCGTAGATTCCGAAGTGCAAGAAGCGATGCGCAACCTACCGAACCTGGGGGGCGCTTCCGCGAAGATCATTCGACTAAGGAAGGTGAAGTGATGAAGGGACGCAACGGCACCATATATTTCATCGGCGCGGGACCTTACATCAAGATAGGTTGGACGGCCGGAAAAGTTCGCGCGCGACTTGTCGGCATTCAGTCTGGCTGTCCGTTCGAGTTGGAACTTCTTGGGGTCCGCCCCGGCTCGCTTGAAGTCGAAAAGGAGTTTCACGTCCGCTTCGCTGCCCATCACCTTCGAGGTGAGTGGTTCCATAGGCACGAAGACATCTGCGCGTTCATAAAATCGAAGTGCCTGGGACGACGCACCGAGGCGCCAACAAATGTCCCATCACACGATATTTCTCATAGCATATCTATTTGATATAAATAGAAAATCACAGTACAGTTCAAATGATTAAAAGTCAGATGCTCTACCGCTGAGCTACGGGCCCCCGAAGGCGTCCGGTTACCTGCCTTTTTGTCCGAGCGCAAGCCTTGGACGTGCCGCACGTCCGCAAGATCGTCTCGCAAGCGGCCAGCGGGACAGATTTACACACGTCATTGGCTTCCGAATGCGTCCTTTGACGGTCATCGCGGCCAAATGCTGCGGCGGCGTGGGACTATTGAAGCTATATGTTCGGGACGACTCATTGATTTGTTGCAGGTCCTCTGGTGCGGCATCGTCCGGCGCGGCGCCAGACTGAGGCTTTTCCCGTATTCCATTCCCTTCAGCCCGCGACTGCGTGCCATGCCCGACCGCCTCAAGGCCATTCTGCTGATGTGCGCGGCGGTCACGCTGTTCGCGTGCCTCGACACGACCGCGAAATATCTCGGCCGGCTCGGCGTGCCGGTGTCGGAAATCGTGTGGGTGCGCTTCATCGGCCAGATCGTCTGGACGGTGCTTCTGCTCGGCCCATCCGCAATGCCGAAACTTCTGAAGACCCAAAATCTGACGCTCCAGATGTCGCGATCGGCCTTCATGGCAGCGACCACGCTTTTGAATTTTCTGGCGGTGAGATACCTTCGCCTCGATCAGACGCTGTCAATTACATTTTTGGTGCCGCTCGTTGCCGCCGCCCTCGCGGTCCCTCTTCTCGGCGAACATGTCGGCTGGCGGCGGGCCACGGCCATTGCCGTCGGCTTCGCCGGAATTCTCGTCGTCGTGCGTCCCGGCTACACCGAGATGCATCCGGCGTACATTTTCGCGTTCGGCTCGATGTTTACTTATGCGCTGTTGATGATCGTGACGCGCAAGCTGTCGTCGTTCGATCCGCCGATGGTGACGCTGCTCTACGGCACCTTCGTCGGCGCCGTCGCGGCCGCGCCATTCGCGATCGCGGACTGGACGTGGGCGCCGAGCGCACTTGCCTGGGTGCTGCTCCTGTCGCTGGGCGCGCT
>Ga0256790_1000075_pt1 | contig 38108 bp, 36 predicted proteins | sample MC6MC0941MT_FD_190206 | JGI IMG/M metagenome (GOLD analysis project Ga0256790, IMG submission 190206) | Metatranscriptome of enriched soil aggregate microbial communities from Iowa State University, Ames, United States - MC6-MC0941-MT... | ecosystem: Environmental > Terrestrial > Soil >... | reverse complement strand
TCAGGTGTAAAAACTAGCATTCATATTACGCTATCATCATATTGTTCCAAAATAGTGCATTGTAGTAATTTAATTATTTGATTGGATGTATTTTGGTGCATTATACAAAGAGTGCAGTTTCCACCTGTTTTTATCTCTTGAAAAGTCATACAATACGCGGATTATAGTGGAGCGCAGATTCATGAAGTCCCCCAAAGTCGGTTTTGTATCTTTAGGTTGTCCTAAGGCATTGGTAGATTCTGAACGCATTTTAACGCAGTTAAAGACTGAAGGTTATGATGTTGCATCAGATTATGAAGGTGCTGATTTAGTTGTTGTGAACACCTGTGGTTTTATTGAATCTGCAGTACAAGAGTCTTTAGACGCAATTGGTGAAGCCATGAGCGCCAATGGTCGTGTGATTGTCACAGGCTGTTTGGGTAAAGATGAAGATAAAATTCGCCAGATGCATCCAAATGTCTTAAAAGTGACAGGTGCGGCGGCGTATCAAGATGTGATGGAAGCTGTCCATCAATATGTTCCAGAACCACCTAAACACAATCCTTTTGTAGATCTTGTGCCTGAACAAGGTATTCGTTTAACACCTAAGCATTATGCTTATTTAAAAATATCAGAAGGCTGTAACCATCGTTGCACATTCTGCATTATTCCAAGCATGCGTGGTGATCTTGTGTCACGTCCTGTTGGCTCTGTATTAAATGAAGCACAGGCGTTAAAGAAAGCGGGTGTAAAAGAGGTCTTGGTGATTTCTCAAGACACTTCTGCTTATGGTGTAGATACCAAATATAAGCTTGATTTTTGGAATGGTCAGCCTGTTAAAACCAAATTCTATGACATGTGCGAAGCGCTCGGTCAGTTAGGAATTTGGGTGCGATTACATTATGTTTATCCCTATCCGCATGTGGATGCAGTTATCGATTTGATGGCACAAGGTAAAATTCTTCCGTATTTAGACATTCCTTTTCAACACGCCAGTCCGCGCATCTTGAAATTGATGAAGCGACCAGCTCATAGTGAAAATACCTTGGAACGTCTAAAATTATGGCGTGAAAAATGTCCTGAATTGGTTATTCGTTCGACATTTGTCGTTGGTTTCCCTGGTGAAACTGAAGAAGATTTTCAAATGTTATTGGATTGGTTGCAAGAGGCAAAACTTGATCGTGTGGGTTGTTTTACCTACTCACCTGTAGAAGGTGCAACAGCCAACGATTTGCCTGATCATGTTCCTGAAGAAATTAAGCAACAACGCTATGAACGTTTTATGGAAGTTCAACAAGCGATTTCTGCTGAAAAATTGCAAAGTCGTATTGGTCAAACCATGACGGTTTTAGTCGATGATCTTGAAGAAGAATTCCCAGTCGCAGTTGCACGCTCTTATGCAGATGCACCTGAGATTGATGGTAATGTTTTTGTTGAAGATATTGATAAGTCAGTGATTAAAGCTGGTGATTTACTTGAAGTCGAAATTACAGATGCAGATGAATACGATTTGTTTGCCAAGTTGATTAGCGTTAAATCAGCTTAAAAGTTGCCGATTTCGATTTGATTAAATACGAATAAAATTGTAGATATAAGTATTGGAGTTTCGTGATGTTAGATTCTAAAAAGCCACGCTATGAGCGAATTTTGCTGAAACTTTCGGGTGAAGCGCTTGCGGGTAATAAAGACATGGGGATTGATGCTCAAGTCTTAGATCAGATGTCTTTATCTATTGCTCACTTGGTTGGTTTGGGTGTGCAAGTGGGTATCGTGGTGGGTGGTGGTAACTTATACCGTGGTAGTCAATTACAAAAAGATGGTTTGGTTGGCCGTGTAACGGGTGATCAAATGGGTATGCTTGCTACAGTAATGAATGGTTTGGCATTACGTGATGCTTTGGTTCGCCGTAACATTAAAACCCGTTTAATGTCAGCACTTCCAATTGGTGCAGTAGTTGAAGCATATTCAAGTCGTGATGCAATTCGTCATTTAACCCAAGGTGAGGTGTGCGTATTTGTTGCTGGAACAGGAAATCCATTCTTTACAACGGATACAGCGGCTTGTTTACGTGGCATTGAAATTGAAGCAAACCTTATTTTAAAAGCCACTAAAGTTGATGGTGTCTATAATAAAGACCCAAGTAAATATGATGACGCTGTTAAATATGATCATTTAAGTTTCGATGAGGTTTTAGATGAGAAACTTGGTGTAATGGATTTAACTGCAATTTGCTTATGCCGTGATCACAATGTGCCACTTCAAGTATTTGATATGAACAAGTCTGGTGCTTTGCTTTCTGTAGTAATGGGCGAAAAAGAGGGCACTCACGTTACAAACTAATGTACGTGAGTAGTAAAGCTCTTTATACTACTGCAATTTTAGATTAGGGTGTATTGACACTTCGTCTGTTTATGAAATGTCACTAGACCTCATACACATTTAGATAAATAAGTAAGGAAGATCATATGATTAACGATCTTAAAAAAGACGCAGAAGACCGTATGAACAAGTCATTGGAGTCTTTGGAACATGGTTTTGCAAAGGTTCGTACAGGTCGTGCGCATCCATCTATTTTGAATGGGGTTATGGTTCCTTACTATGGGTCTGACGTGCCGTTAAATCAAGTAGCTAACGTGGGTGTTGAAGATTCGCGTACCTTATTGGTACAACCATTTGAACGTTCAATGGTGTCTGCAATTGATAAAGCTATCCGTGAATCGGATTTGGGTTTAAATCCAGTAACGGCTGACGCGATTCGCGTGCCAATGGCGGCTTTAACAGAAGAAACACGTAAAGATATGCAGAAAGTTGCACGTAATGAAGCAGAAAATGCCAAAGTTGCGATTCGTAATATTCGTCGTGATGTTTTAGGCGATATCAAATCATTGTTAAAAGATAAAGAAATTTCTGAAGATGATGAGCGTCGTGCAGGTGATGATATTCAAAAAATTACGGATAAATTTGTTGCTGAAGTAGACAAACGTCTTGCTGCGAAAGAAGCTGAATTGATGAAGGTCTAAGATTTAAATGACCACATCTGAAGACAATCATCTTCCAAAACATGTTGCCATCATCATGGATGGCAACAATCGTTTTGCAAAAAAGAAACAACTGCAAAAAGGTGACGGACATCGTGAAGGTAAAAATGTTCTTGATCCGATTGTAGAGCATTGCCGTAAAGTGGGTGTTCAGGCGCTTACTGTATTTGCTTTTTCAAGTGAAAACTGGAATCGACCACAGTATGAGGTTGATTTGTTGATGAAGTTGTTGGAAGACACAATTAATGAACAAATTCCACGAATGGAAAAATTTGAAATTTCGTTGAGATTTATTGGTGATCGTAGTCGGCTTTCTCCACAGCTACGTGAATTAATGTTGCATGCTGAACAAAGGACTGCTAAGTTCAGTAACATGACTTTAACGATTGCAATTAGTTATGGTGGTATGTGGGATATCGCAGATACTGCTCGACAACTTGCACAACAGGTTAAAGATCAACAAATTGATGTGAATCAAATCAATACTGAGTTATTTGCACAACAAATAAGTTTGGGGGATTTGCCACCCGTGGATTTATTGATTCGTACAGGCGGTGATTACCGATTGTCTAATTTCTTGCTGTGGCAGGCTGCATATGCTGAGTTATACTTTACTGAGACATTATGGCCAGAATTTACAGTACAAGAGTTGGATCATGCGTTCAATATTTTTTCAGGGCGTGAAAGACGTTTCGGAAAAACCTCTGAACAAATTCAACAAGAACATATAGAGAATTTATAATGTTAGAGCGGATTATAACCGCATTGGTCTTGGTTGCCGTTGTGCTGAGTTGTATGTTTGCAACTAAATCTCAATATCCAATGTTAGTGTTAATGATTATCGCAGCTGGGGCAGCAGGTTATGAGTGGTTTAAACTCATGCCACATGAGTCTGACCATGTGAAGAAAATTAAAGCTGCCGGATTTGGTTTATTGACCGCTTTTTTTTCGGGGTTAGCATTATATTTTAATGATTTGGCGCTTATTCTTTGGAGTGCCTCTATTCTCACTTGGTTGTGTAGTCTGTATTGGGTTAAACATTATCCTGAATACGATGGCTGGTATAATATTACTTTAAATATTGTTGGCTTGGTTTTAATCAGCGCAGCAGTTACTGCTATTTTTGAAGTTTGGAAAAGCTCGCCTTGGTGGTTAATGTATCTGTTCTTGTTGGTTTGGGGCGCAGATAGTGGTGCATATTTTGTTGGGCGAAAATTTGGTAAACGTAAACTTGCACCCGATGTGAGTCCAAACAAATCAATTGAAGGCTTGTTTGGTGGGATTCTCACTGTTGCGATTGTGATCATTGTTGTTCAATCAATTTACCTACATTTAACGCTTCCACAACATATTCTTTTCCTGGTTTTGTCTATTGTGACTGTGTTTAGTTCTGTGTTAGGTGACTTGTTTGAATCTATGATCAAACGTCGTGCAGGAATTAAAGACTCAGGCCGTATCCTTCCAGGGCATGGTGGGGTGCTTGATCGTATCGATTCATTGCTTGCTGCGGCTCCGTTCTTTGCAGCTGGTATGTATGTTTTAAAACTTATTGGTGTAGATTTATAGATGTCACAATCTGTTTGTATTTTAGGTGTTACAGGTTCTATTGGGCGCAGTACTTTAAAAATTTTACAACAGCATTCGGACCAGTATTCTGTTTTTGCGGTAACTGGATTTAGTCGAATAAAAGAACTTAGTGAAATATGCAAACAGTATCGACCGAAATGTGTTGTTGTACCATCAGATAAAGTAGATGAGTTACAACAACTACTAAATACACATAATATTTTTGATATCGAAATACTGACAGACGAGGCAGGGCTTATCACCGTATCGGAACATCCTGATGTGGATGTAGTGATGGCTGCAATTGTTGGTGCGGCAGGTTTATTGCCTACTTTAGCCGCAGTGAAAGCAGGTAAGCGCGTTTTACTTGCAAACAAAGAGGCTTTGGTGATGTCTGGTGACATCATGCTTCAAGCGGCTAAAGAGCATCATGCTTTATTGCTACCGGTGGACTCTGAACATAATGCTATTTTTCAATGCCTTCCTCAAAACTATTTACAGATTCAACCCAATGGTGAGCCTCAATTAGGGGTGAAGCAAGTATTGTTGACTGCTTCAGGCGGTCCATTTTTAAATTTTAGTTTAGAACAATTAAAAACTGTAACACCTGCACAAGCCTGTAAGCATCCAAATTGGTCTATGGGGCAAAAAATTTCGGTAGATTCTGCAACCCTGATGAATAAAGGTTTAGAATTGATCGAAGCATGTCATTTATTTTCAATTAAAGAACAATTTGTTACAGTTGTTGTTCATCCACAAAGTATTATTCATTCAATGGTTCAATATGTGGATGGTTCAACTTTGGCACAAATGGGTAATCCTGATATGTGTACGCCGATTGCGCATGCACTTGCATGGCCTGAGCGGATTCAAACTCATGTCCCGCCTCTGGATTTATTCGTCCATTCACAACTCGACTTTCAAGCGCCAGATATTATTCGTTTTCCATCGCTTAAGCTGGCTCGACATGCAATGCAGGCGGGCGGATTAGCACCCTCTATTCTCAATGCTGCAAATGAAATTGCTGTTAGTGCGTTTTTACAGCAAAAAATTGCATTCTTAGAAATTTCACAAGTGGTTGAACATACATTAAATCAAGTTCAAAATGGGTTAGCAGATTCGATTGAGACGATTTTGCAGACAGATCAACTTGCACGCCAAGTTGCTTCACAACGCATTACACAATTGGGAAGCTGATCATGAATGTTTTATTTATCATTGTTGCTGCCATATTTTTACTTGGTCCACTGATTGCGATTCATGAGTTTGGGCATTATTGGGTTGCGCGTAAGCTTGGTGTAAAAGTACTGGTCTATTCTATTGGTTTTGGTCCAACTTTGTTGAAATGGACATCGAAAAAATCAGGTATCCAATATCAACTTTCGGCATTACCACTGGGTGGCTATGTCAAAATGTTAGATGAGCGTGAGGGTAATGTTAGTGCGGAAGATTTACCGTTAGCATTTAACCGTCAAGCACCATGGAAACGTATAGCGATTGTTGCTGCAGGACCATTGATCAATTTAATTTTTGCAATTTTCTTGTTTTGGATTTTATTTCTTCCTGCGCAAGAGCAATTAAATACTCGTGTTGGTGCTATTTTGCCCAATACCCCTGCTGCAACAGCTCAAATGCAGATTGGTGATAAAATTGTTGCTGTAGATGGAACAGATACCACGACTTGGGAAAAACTTAATTATGCAATCGTTGATCGTGTTGGTGAAACTGGTCATATCGATGTTCAAGTTGAGCGTAATGGTCAGCCTCAAAGTTTTGCTCTACCCATCAAAAATTTCTTAAAAGATCAAAGTCAGTCACCTTTTGATGTACTGGGTTTTACCCCATATCGTCCGCAAATCCCTGCAACTGTTTATAAGTTAAGTAGCGATGGCGCTGCGTTTCGTCAAGGAATGAAAGAGGGTGATCAAATCATTTCAATCAATCAAGTGAAAATGAAAGATTGGTTTGATGTGGTAGATGTGGTACAAAAATCACCTGAAAAGTTACTTAAAGTTGATGTGTTGCGCCAAGGACAGATTGTACATTTACAAGTAATGCCACAAGGTAAACGTGACAATATGGGAAATGTAACAGGTATGTTGGGTGTACAAGCGCAGACTGATAAACTGACAATTCCTACTGAATATAAACAAACAATTCAATATAATCCTGCTGAAGCATTTGTTGTTGCTGTTGAAAAGACCGGGCAACTTTCTGCAATGATTTTGAATTCTATGGTGAAGATGGTTCGTGGTTTAATTGGCTTAGATAATTTATCAGGTCCAATTACAATTGCCAAAGTCGCTGGTCAAAGCGCTGAAATGGGATGGCAGACATTTATTTCGTTTATGGCTTTGATGAGTGTGAGTTTGGGGATCTTGAATTTACTACCTATTCCAATGCTAGATGGTGGTCATTTGGTTTATTACATTATTGAATTAATTCGTGGTAAGCCTGTTTCTGAACAAATACAATTGGTTGGGTTAAAAATTGGTATGGTACTGCTAGGTAGCATGATGCTTCTAGCAATATTTAATGATTTTATGCGTTTATAACGCAATTGTGGATTAACTTACTGGAAAATAATAGGCATGCAGCACTCACATTTATTTATGCCATTAGCGCTCGTTAGTGCGATGGCAGCTGTACAGCAAGTACAAGCGGCAGATGAGTTCATTGCACGTGATATCCGTGTGGATGGCTTGGTTCGTTTAACGCAACAAAATGTTCTTGCACTTTTACCAATAAATAGTGGTGACCGTGTCAATGATCCTGCAATTGCGGATTCAATTCGTGCTTTGTATGCTTCAAATCTTTTTGATGATATACAAGCATCTAACCAAGACGGTATCTTGGTGTTTACAGTGATTGAACGTCCAGTAATTTCAAAAATTAATTTTAAAGGAAATAAACTGATTCCCAAAGAAGCCTTGGCGGATGGTTTAAAGAAGATGGGCTTGGCTGAAGGCGAAGTGCTTAAAAAGTCTGCATTACAAACCTTAGAAACTGAGTTAGAGCAACAATATGCTCAACAAGGTCGTTATGATGCAGATATTAAAGTTGAACAAGTTGCTCAGCCAAATAACCGCGTCGAATTGAATATTAATTTTAATGAAGGGAAACCTGCAAAAGTTTTTGATATCAATATTATTGGTAATACCGTATTTAAAGAAGACGAAATTAAACAAGCGTTTGCGGTAAAAGAAAGTGGCTGGTTATCGGTAATTTCTCGAAATGACCGTTATGCACGCGAAAAAATGTCAGCAAGTCTAGAGTCATTGCGTGCGTTATATCTCAATAAAGGTTATATCAATTTTGATATTAACAGTTCAAATTTGAATCTTAGTGAAGATAAAAAACATATCTTTATTGAAGTTTCAGTGAATGAAGGCGAGCAGTTTAAATTTGGTGAATCTAAATTTTTAGGTGATGCACTTTATAAAACTGAAGATTTGAAAGCGTTGCAAATCTATAAAGATGGGACAACTTATTCTCAAGAAAAAGTGAATGCTGTAAAACAGTTACTTTTACGTAAATATGGTAATGCAGGTTACTATTATGCAGAAGTAAATGTAGTTCCTGAAATTAATAATGAAACGCATGTAGTTGATTTAAATTATTATATTAATCCTGGTCAACAAGTAACTGTACGCCGTATTAACTTTACTGGTAATACCAAAACTGCGGATGAAGTATTACGTCGTGAAATGCGTCAAATGGAAGGTGCTTTAGCGAGTAATGAAAAAATTGACTTGTCTAAAGTTCGTTTAGAACGTACTGGTTTCTTTAGTAAAGTTGATGTTAAGCCTGTTCGCGTACCGAACTTGCCAGATCAAATGGACTTGAATATTGATGTTGAAGAACAGCATTCTGGTACCAGTACATTGGCAGTGGGTTACTCTCAGAATGGTGGTATCACATTCCAAGCAGGTTTAAGCCAAACTAACTTTATGGGAACAGGTAATCGTGTTGCTATCGATTTATCTCGTTCAGAAACTCAAGATTATTATAACTTAAGTGTGACAGATCCATACTTTACCATAGATGGTGTTAGTCGTGGTTATAATATGTACTATCGTAAAACCAAGTTAAATGATGACTATAACGTTAACAACTATGTGACGGATAGTATTGGTGGTGGTATTACTTTTGGTTATCCAATTGACGAGAACCAAAATATTAGTGCGGGTCTAAACATTGACCAAACTAAAGTAACTACCGGTGCTTATGTTTCAACTTATGTACGTGATTATTTGCTAGCAAATGGTGGCAAGCAAACGCATACTTCAACATATTGTACAGTTGATTTAGAACCACTTTATGAGGACCCAAAAGATCCTAGTAAAATAACTGGTTATAAAGACTGTCCTGCTGATAAGTTATCTCCATATGGTGATGCATTTGAAGGTAAATATCTAACTTATAATTTAAATTTAGGTTGGTCATATAATACATTGAATCGTCCAATTTTCCCTACCAATGGTACAGCACATCGTATCAATGCTGAAATTGCATTACCAGGTAGTGATGTTGAATATCAAAAAGTCACATATGATGCGCAAACTTATTTCCCATTAGGTCGTGATTTTGTATTACGTGGCTATGGTAAGTTAGGTTATGGTAATGATTTACCCTTCTATAAAAACTTTTATGCAGGTGGTTTTGGCTCGGTTCGTGGTTATGACAATAGTACATTGGGACCCAAATATCCTGGTGTAACGTATAATGAAAGAAAAACCAAAGATTACGATCCTGAAGAAGTCGGTGGTAATGCTTTAGTACAATTTGGTACAGAGTTGGCTTTACCAGTGCCATTTAAAGGTGATTGGGCACGTCAGATTCGCCCTGTGATTTTTGCTGAAGGTGCGCAAGTTTTTGATACAAATTGTAGTACTGCTACAGGTAAATTATATTGGCAAGGTGGTGACACTGATCAAGGTGTTGATGCTAAAAAGTACTGTAAAGATAACTATGATTTTGACTTTGGTAACATGCGTTATAGCGTGGGTGTAGGCTTTACTTGGATTACCATGATTGGCCCGCTTTCGTTGAGTTATGCATTCCCACTGAATGACAAACCGGGCGATGAAACTAAAAATATTCAATTCGAGATTGGTCGTACTTTCTAAGTGTGATCTTTTTACGAGATTTAACTTAATATAAGGAACAATGATGAAAACAATGAAAATGGCCATTATGGGCTTGGGTTTAGGTTTTGCTGGATTGGTTCAAGCAGCTGGTTTTGGTGTAGTTGATCTAGAAAAAGTTGTAGAAAGTAGCAGCTACTTAAAGCAACAGAATGCAAGTTTAGAACAATCGGTTAAACCGCAAACCACGAAGCTTGAACAAATCACCAAAGATATTGAAGCATTGAAACAAAAAGCACAGGCTCAAGGTGCAAATGTTCAGCAAATTAATGCGCAGTATCAAGCAAAAGTGAATGAATTCCAAACGATTCAGCAAGGTGTTCAGGCTAAAGTACAAAGTACAATTCAAAATACTAATGCGACTTTTGAGGCTCGTGTAAAGCAAGTTGCTGAACAATTGCGCCAAGAAGGTGGATTAGACTTTGTTTTGAATAAAAATTCAGCACTAGCTTATGACGCAAAGAGTGATTTAACTGCTAAAATGATCCAAAAGGTTAATGCAATTAAATAATCAATGAAATCAAATCGTTTTCATCTCGATGAATTAGCTCAGCTTGTACAAGGTGAGCTAATTGGTCAAGCCAATTTTGTTTTAGATGGGCTTGCAAGTTTAGAACATGCGCAATCCAATCATATTTCTTTTGTAAATAACGACAAATATTTGAATGAAGCTCAAAACTCTAAAGCCGGTGCTTTGATTGTCACGGCCGAGTTAAAAGAACAGCTTACAAATTGCCAGAATTTTATTGTTGTTGCCAATCCCTATCTCGCTTTTGCAATTTTAACCCATCAATTTGAAGTTAAAATAAGTAAACGGGGGATCGAAAGTACTGCACAAATCTCTCCTTCAGCAATTATTGCAGATGATGCGTATATTGGTCATTATGTTGTGATTGGTAATGATTGTGTGGTGGGTGCAAATACAATTATCCAATCGCAAAGCAAAATTGACGATGGTGTTGAAATTGGCAAAGACAGTTTCATTGACTCTCATGTGCTGATCACAGGTCAAACAAAAATCGCAGATCGTGTTCGAATTCATTCTAATACTGCTATTGGTGGAGAGGGCTTCGGTTTTGCTCCCTATCAAGGAAAGTGGAATCGTATTGCTCAATTGGGTTCTGTACGTATTGGAAATGATGTCCGTATAGGTTCAAATTGTAGTATTGATCGTGGTGCTTTGGACGATACAATCATTCATGATGGTGTCATTATTGATAACCTTGTGCAAATCGCCCATAACGTGCAGATTGGCGAGAATACTGCCATCGCAGCTAAGTGTGGTATTGCGGGAAGTACCATTATTGGCAAAAACTGTGTTCTTGCGGGTGCTGTTGGTATCGTAGGGCATATAAAAATCACGGATAATGTTACGATTACTGGAATGTCAATAGTCACAAAAAGTATTTCTGAAGCGGGTTCTTATTCTTCAGGTACTGGACAGTTTGAAACAAATCATTGGAAAAGAACGGTTGTTCGCTTAAGACAATTAGCAGATGTGCCATTGACCAAACTGGTGAAACAAATAGATCATATGCAGGCTCAAATTGAGTCCATTGAATCAACTTTAAAGTCGCGTAAATAATTATGACTGAGTCTAAATCTCTACCTTTTACGGTTCCTGAATTACCAATGCAAACCCAAACGATTCGCGAATATTTGCCACATCGCTATCCATTTTTGCTTGTCGATCGTGTAACTGAAGTTACAGAGAATGGGATTGTAGGATACAAAAACGTTTCAATTAATGAAGAATTTATGCAGGGTCATTTCCCAGGCTATCCAATTATGCCGGGTGTTTTGATCGTTGAGGCGATGGCACAAGTTTCTGGTGTGCTCGGTTTTATCATGAATAATGAAAAGCCAAGACCAGGTTCTTTGTTCTTATTCGCTGGTGCTGAAAAAATACGATTTAAAAAACAAGTCGTACCAGGTGACCAACTCGTGCTAAAATCTGAATTACTCATGCAAAAACGTGGCATTTACAAGTATTTATGTACTGCCAGTGTTGACGGCGTGGTAGCAGCAACCGCTGAAATTATCATTTCTCATCAGAAATTAGAGCAGGCATGAGCAGTAACGACTTAATCCACCCAACCGCTATTATTGACTCTTCTGCAGTGATAGCACCAGATGTCCAAATTGGACCATATTGTATTATTGGTCCGCAAGTGACGATTGGTGCTGGTACCAAACTTCACTCACATGTTGTGATTGGAGGTTATACACGTATTGGTGAAAATAACGATATTTTCCAATTCGCAAGTGTAGGTGAAATTTGTCAAGATTTAAAATACCAGGGTGAAGAAACTTGGTTAGAAATTGGCGACAATAACAAAATCCGTGAACATTGCAGCTTACATCGTGGCACTGTTCAAGATCGAGGTCTAACCAAAATAGGGAACAATAACCTATTGATGGTGAATACACACATTGCACATGATTGTTTGATTGGAAATAACAATATTTTTGCAAATAATGTAGGCATCGCTGGTCATGTGCACATTGGCGATTTCGTCATTGTGGGCGGGAACTCTGGTATCCATCAATTCTGTAAGATTGATTCTTATAGTATGATTGGTGGCGCATCATTGATTCTTAAAGATGTTCCCGCTTATGTCATGGTTTCAGGCAATCCTGCGCATGCCTATGGTATGAACGTAGAAGGGATGCGCCGTAAAGGCTGGTCTAAGAATGTGATTCAAGGCTTAAGAGAGTCGTTTAAATTGATCTATAAAGAGAGTTTAACCACTGAGCAAGCCATTGAAAAAATTCGTCAAGAGATCCTTCCAGAAGTTGAAGAAGTCCAGTTATTGATTGATTCAGTATTAGAATCTAAGCGCGGTATCGTGCGTTAATTGTTAATGATTCCAAAAAAATGCCTCATAGTTGAGGCATTTTTTTTTGTTTCAGCTATAAATAAGATTGTTAACCTTTTTTGAAAAAACCAGCTTCTTCTGATTTAGGGTAAGTGCTTAACAGTTTATTTTTATAGACATTCGCAGTTTGGGTATTCTTGTTGACATCTTTGGCAATACTATAAAGTTGGTATAAGGCACGTGGTGCTTTAGATGAGTTTGGAAATTTAGCTGCCACAATTTCATAGTTTTTCTTGGCGTCATTATAGTTTGGCGGATCAATTGCCAATTGAAACTCAGCTAACCAGAAATAAGCATTTCCAGTATAAATACTGTTTGGATAGTTTTTAATAAAGTTTTGCATAGGAGCAATGGCTTGTTTTGCACCGCCTTTTTTATACGCATCTAAAGCAATGGTATAGGCTGCTTTTTCGAGTGCAACAGGATCGCTGGTATTATTGCCACTATCGGTGGTTGGTGTTGCTGAATTTTGCGCCGTTGTCGATACTGGGCTATTTGTCGTAGCTTTCTTTGTCGAAGTTGTTTGATCAGTTGTGTTTGAACTATCGACAGGTGCATTTTCAGCGGGGGCTTGTTCTGGTTGATTGCTCTCAGGTTCAAGCTTTTGATTGAGAAGTTCAAGACGCTGGTCTAAATCGGTATAGCGGTTGGTGAGTTCTTTGTTTAATTGATCGATGGCATGATCTTGTTCTTCAATCTTGCCACGTAATTCACGAATTTGATTTTCTAATTGTTGATTCTTTTGTATTAAATCCCAATTCATATTTCCAGCAATGGGTGCTGGTGAATTTGCTACATCATTTCGCGATGATGCAGTATCACTTAATCCACGAGATTCTATAGGAATTGCATATAAAGATGCTGAACTGAGTAAAGCAATAGAAAACAGAGCATGCTTTTTTAGCATAATTTAAAATCCATCAAAGTCAAAATTTTTCAAATAGGTTGATATGGGCTATTTGAAAATCAATAATTGTTATCATTAAAAACGGCTAGGGGCGGAATTGCAAGATGCTTTTACAATCTTCAGCTAATTCTAATGCAATATGAAGCTTTTTTGTATTTTAACGCTTGTAATTTATGAAGTAGTGCTGAGAAAAAAATCAGTAAAATATTGACGGATGCTTGATAAGTTTAATGGGCTATTGAAAAGAAAGTTAGAATTACTGTTAAAAATTAACCATATTGATGATGAAATAAGCAAACGAATGAATAACTTGAGAAAATCACAATGTTAGGCTTGAAAGAAAATTAAAAATCTCTATACTCTGTTCTTGCAATGGTAGTCCTGCTGGTGGTTTCGCAATTGTACTCTGAAAACCCCGCCAGGACCGGAAGGTAGCAACGGTATCAGAAATACGATGTGCCGAGATTTTGCTAGTAGGGCTGCCACCAGATTTCTAAATTTACCAATAATAATAACTCAATATATCCATTCAATTTATATGCTACATTTTAAAACCATCTCTGCTATTTAATCCCTGAAAATTTATATTCTCAATCTTTAGACCCTCTTATTTAATTCAACCATCATTTTTTAGTCGTGATTAAAGATCTATCATCCTTATTGAGCTTGTATTGAAAATACGCATATAGTTTTATGGATGAATGAAATGCTAGCTTGTGCAGGGTTAAAAGATATTGCATCTGCTTAGAATTTATAAGAAAACAAAAGTGAGAAGGGAATTCTATCAATAGATTTTCAGCCTAAGATTTTCAACCTACCTTTAAATGAAAAGTTTATTTGGAATTGTATCGACTGACCATCATCAATCATCACTTGGTTTTTTTGAAATTGCTTTCATAATCGCATCCATTTCAAACCCACGATATTGTAAAAAGCGAATTTGTTTGGCTTTAATTTTTGGATCCTTGCTGACCTCCGTACCATATTTCTTAACTTTCAATTGATAGGCTTGTTCATACCAATCAATTTCTGCAATATCCTCTTGTACCAAGGCTTTATCCAGTTGTTTGGCGCGTAAAGCCAGTTTGATTCGATTCGGGCCTTTACCTCTACGGACTTGGCTACGTACAGTCATTTCCGCTACGCGTTGGTCACTTTGGTAGTTATTTGCTGACAACTCATCAACCAAAGTTAAAACCTCTTCACGGCTTTGTGCATAGGTCATTAGCTTTTCAATCAGATCAGCTTTGGAATATTCTTTTCGAGTCAACACAGCAAAAGCATAAGAACGCAAACGAGTGCCGGTCAAGCCCTGTGGTTTGGGTGCAAGATCCTGTTCTGCATTAAAGGCGTGTTCATCATTTGCAATACTAGATTCAGGTTCTGCAGGTCGAGATGTAGAATGCTGATACTCTGTTGCTTCCTGTTCACCAAATTGCTGTTTGAGTTTTTGGTAATCTAACAATTTGGGAAATTTTGCTCGGCTCATAGCTATTGATAACAATCTATTTATTTCAGAGATAAATGCTAGTTTAGCTTTAATTCATTTTTTTAACAGTGCAAATGCTATACAGATGAATTTTCCTCCTCCTAAATATCAAAGAGTCTAAGCAAGTATTAGAGGGGTAAGATAAACAGATATGAGGATTTAAATTTTTATTTAAAACGCTTCATGTCGAAGCTTAATAACGCCTAAACTGGCTTACCGATACTATCCGTTTCTATTCGGTCAATGATTCGAATTGATTTAGGGCGAAGGTAGCGAGGCGTTTGGCCGCTAATCCATAATTGTAATTCTTCAATATTCAGTGCCTGATTGAGAATAATGTCTACTGCCAAGCATTGTCCAAGATCAGTATCATCTATAGCATAAGCGCGTGCATAGCTAATTGCGCTATGGGTATATAAAATATTTTCCAAATCAATCGGGTAAACATTAACTCCACCGCAAATTAACATATCATCAGAGCGACCTTTTAAATAATAATAACCTTCAGCATCTTGTACGGCTAAATCACCGCACTGTAGCCATTGATTCGGTGTAATTGACCAAGCACATTTGCTCCATAAAATACCGATATTGCCATTTTCTAAAGGCTGACCCGTAGAGTCGGCAATTTTAATTTGTACACCTTGAATAGCTTTTCCTATACTTTCTGGATTTCGTTTTAAATCAGTTGTTGTTGCCAAGAGGTTAATACCACTTTCAGAGCTGCCATAGAGATTGAACAGTTGTAGCTGAGGATAGTGTAGTAGCGCGTGTTTGACCAATTTCGCGCTTAAAGGCGCGCTACCTGTAATGATGTATTGTACTGAGCACAGAGGAGCATTCAGTTCAATTAAACGGTATAAAATAGTGGGCACTAAGTTTAAACAATCAATTTGATGGTGTTTAATCAGTTGCTTGGCAGATTGTGGATCAAAACGTTTTTGCAAAATCACAGTTTTATGAAAGCTCAGTGCCATCAAACTGGCAGTTAAACCTGCCGCATGGCAGAGCGGTGTCATCACAAAAATTTGCTTAATTTTAAAAAATTTTAGTTTCCTGAGCATGAGGTCTAACAAAGGTAAACTTTGTAGTGGTTTAGATTGCCTTGTCGCAACTTTAGGAATTCCTGTTGAACCAGAAGAACAGACACTTATTTTATTAAAATAAGTCGGTTTTATACGAAATTTCTGCTGAGTACTTGGTGGAGGAATAAGCGTAAAATTTTGGATATTGAGTTGAGTGAATGTATCTAAACCGCCAATAAGATGCAGTTGTTTCTGGTCAATTAAAGCTTGAAGTTTATGCTGTACGAGGCTGGGGTTAACGATAATGATATCTTTACCTAAACGGCTCAGTGCAAACAAGGCCGCTAAGCTATCTAGGTCTTGCTGCATCATTAAACCAATTTGTTGTGGAAGTTGCTTCGGACTATGTGGGTTTTGCCATGCACAAATAAGTTGGTCAGTTCTGTATTTTAATTCTAAAAAGCTAATTTGTTGATCATCAATAATAAATGCTGTTTTATTTTTTTGAATACGTGTTTGAACATCTAAAATACTATATAAATGAATACCATGTTGAATAGTGCTATAGCATAAACTTATGCACCATCTTAACCAAAAGAACCATTTCATCTTATAACTTTCGCTTGAGTAAATTTTTATAGAAATAATAAATCGGTGTGATCAACAATATTGAAGCAATCTGTGTAATTCCTAGCCACCATGGTTGCCATTGTCGTTTACGATAAATTAGGCACGCAAGAATTGCTTGAGCGGCGTCTTTTGCTTGCATCGCTGGCATTTGCTGATATTGTTTAGTGGGTAAAATCATTCGTGTACGGACTAAGGGTAAGTAGACTAAGCCTGCGTGTACTTCATAAACCGCCAATTCTGGTTGAATGGCAAGAATCCACTGTTGCATTGCTGTTTTCGAGGCTTGATAGGTTGACCAAAATGGCGGGGCAAATAGTTTGGTGTTGATGGTTGAAACCACAATAATTTGCCCTTGCTTGAGTTTTAAATCAGTTAACAATAAACGGGTAAGTTGGGCAGGGTTGATGTAATTAATTGCAATGGTTCGATCGATATCCTGTGGGCGATCTAAGCTATCCCAAATAGAGCGCTGAATTGATTTTCCTGCATTATGGATCAATACATCAATCTGAATATTGCGCGCTGTTAGGCTTTGAAAAATATGTTCTGCGGCATCGGATTGATATAAATCTGCACAGATGATTTCAATATGGCACTGATTAGATTCTAATTCACTTTTGAGTTGTACAAGCTTATCTGTACTACGTGCAATCAGCACAAGCGTGCATTGTGTATTGGATAACAGCCTTGCACATGCTTCACCAATCCCAAAACTTGCACCTGTAATTAAAATCGTTTTATTGCAGAAATGTTGATCCAGTATGTTTTCTTGAATTTGTGGGGCTCGAAAAAATAAAAATTCAGTGATTGTTCTGATTTTTTTATACATGATAATGATTAAGTCTGATTTATAGGGCTTTCGTTTAGTTATAACTGAAATTTATCTTAAATCAAAATGACTGTTGTTTAATTTGGTTTTTAGCATAAAAAAGCGCCTCGAAAGGCGCTTGATATACTTAAAATAAAGTTTTAATTTAAACATCTAAAAGATCAGGTTCTTCTTCTTTATCTTCTGCAGGTGCAGCATTGGCAGTGGTTAAAAGTTTTTCACGAATCATACGATCAAGATCTTGAGCCAATTGAGGATTTTCCTCTAAATGTCGAATGACATTGTTTTTACCTTGACCGATTTTGTCACCTTGATATGAATACCAAGCACCCGCTTTTTGTACGAGTTCTTGTGCAACAGCCAGATCAACTAATTCACCTAAATGGTTCACACCTTTACCATACATAATTTGGAAAAGTGCTTCACGGAAAGGAGGCGCCATTTTGTTTTTAACAACTTTGACTTTGGTTTCAGAACCTACAATTTCATCGCCTTCTTTAACTTGTCCAATACGACGAATATCTAAACGTACAGAAGCATAGAACTTCAATGCGTTACCACCAGTTGTGGTTTCAGGGCTACCAAACATAACCCCAATTTTCATACGAATCTGGTTAATGAAGATAACCATACAGTTTGAACGTTTGGCATTACCTGTGATTTTACGTAAAGCTTGGCTCATCAAACGTGCTTGTAGACCCATGTGAGAGTCACCCATTTCGCCTTCAATTTCGGCTTTAGGGGTTAACGCTGCTACAGAATCGACAACGATCATATCGACTGCACCCGAACGAACCAACATATCTGCGATTTCAAGTGCTTGTTCACCATTATCTGGTTGTGAAACTAAAAGGTTGTCTATATCTACCCCAAGTTTACGTGCATATTGTGGATCTAAAGCATGTTCCGCATCAATAAAGGCACATGTTCCACCTGCTTTTTGGCATTGCGCAATGGCTTGTAGCGTCATTGTCGTTTTACCAGAAGATTCAGGACCGTAAATTTCAACGATACGACCTTTTGGTAAGCCCCCAATACCCAATGCAATATCAAGTGTTAAAGAGCCTGTAGAAACTGCTTCAACCGCTTGAACAGTGTTATCACCTAAGCGCATCACTGTGTTTTTACCAAATTGTTTCTCAATTTGGCTCAGTGCCGCATTCAGTGCCTTGCTTTTGTTATCATCCATCTCGTAAACCTCAAACGATGTAATATCACTAATATCTTAAGTGGATGTCATTAAATTTGATCTTTCGTCCACGGCAGTAATAGTGACAGAAAATAAAAAATGGTTCTATATTAAAAAACATTAGTACGACATAAGATGTCGTACCCAACCTAAACGAATTCAGTCATCATCATAGGACCAAGATTGGTCAAATTGTTGATCATTTTCTTGTTTAAATTTGCTAATTTGTCGTCGATCTTTTTTACTTGGTCGATGATCAGGGCGTGCTAGATTATGCAATTTTCTTTGGGATGAAATCAACTCTCTACGTGCCACACTCACCTCAGTTTCTTCATAAAGTTGTTGGGCGATCGGTGCGCCGCCACGAACAAAGGAGAGTGCTTTAATCACTACCGTTTTACGATCAAAACCTTGTTGTATGGTGAGCTCCATTCCAACACGAATCTCTTTTGAGACTTTAACACGTTCATTATTATGATGAACTTTACCACCCTCGATTGCATCTTTGGCAATAGAGCGTGTTTTAAAAAAACGTGCAGCCCAAAGCCATTTGTCTACACGCATTGTTTCAAGTTGTTGTTTCTCAGGCTGTTTTGACATCGACATCCTTATGTTCTAAATCTGTTGACTGTAAATTTGCTAACACTACGTTTTTCAGTAAAGGTAAAAGCTCAGTTAAATGATTGATTGCAGGATATTCCAATTCTAATTGATGACGCGCAGTACGACCACTGGAAGGTTGGGTAATCGTGATTAAGTGTGCTATACCAAACTTTTCAGCACCTTTTAATACTGGAATGGTGTCATCCACAAAACATGCATTTTGTGGGTCAAATGGATGCTTTTGCTGTAGGATTTGCCAAAACTCAATAAACTCTTTGGAATAGCCAATTTCTTCACTACTGATCATTACTTCAAAATAAGGGCTGAGATCAACATTTTCAAGTTTAAGTTTTAAGCCAGCACAATCTGCATTGGTCAGTAACCAACAACGATAACCTTGTATTTTTAATTGTTTTAATAAGTCAAAACAGCCCGTTCTTGGGGTGATTTTATCTTTAAAATCATATTGTAACTGGAGGACATCAACCCCAACTTTTTCAGACCAATATTTTGAAGAATACCAGCAGAGGGTATGATTATGTTGTTGATAAAATGCATTTAGAATATTTTGACTGTGCTCTAAACTACATTGATGGGTTTCTGCATGACGTTCGGGGAGTTTGGTATTCCAGATCAGATCATCGAAAGCTAAATCAAGGAGTGTGCCGTCCATATCAAAAAAGATGATCGGTTTTTGCATTCAAGAAACTCCTAAGTTTTTTAAAGTTTAGCAAAGACACGATGAGTGTGTAAATTTTAATAAAATAAATGTGGGATGATGAACTGGATAGCTTACTATTTTCGAATTTCTTTATTGGTCACTAATCGCTAGCGATGGTTTCAAAATTTGAGCCAACTACATATATTGCAATCTAAAGCATTAGATCTAAATGCTATAACACTTAGATCCAAACGATATAAATGAGAATTAAATGAAAATATTAGATATTATAAATTCTGAATTACCTCAAGCAGCGATGCTATTAGATAATATTTCAGGAAAAATCCAAGAAGCACCAGAATTGGAAAATAGGGAAAATATTTTGCTTATCGGCAAAGTGCTCAGTCATATTTTTGAACTGCAAAAAAATATTCATGAACAAAACAACGATTAAAATTCAACGCATCTGAAGCCTGAATTTTAAAGGTGTGAGGAATTATATAAATACAATTAATAAAAACAATATGTTATTGGTTAATTTATCCATATTAAAATGGATTTCATTGGATAAAATTTTAAATAGGTTGAATAGACTTGGAGTAATCTAAATCAAATGAAAATTTAGAAGTCTATATAGTGTTCGAAAAGCACATCTAAGCTCAAGATATTTATTACTTAAAAGTTATTGTTTTCATGCACTCAACATAAAAAAAATGGTAGGCTTGTGGACAAAAATCAGACATCCTACAGGTCGGATCAATGTTTATTACCACTCAAGCACCACAAGATGAACAAATTTTAAAATTAGTTCCAGTTTTGGCATCTGCAAGTCAGATCTTGCTCGAGGAATACCAAAATTATTGTGCTGGAAATGCGTTTAATATTGATAAAAAGGATGATCAGTCACCAGTTACCCAAGCTGACTTAAAAGTAAATGCCTATTTAATTGAACAATTAGCTAAAATTACCCCTGAAATTCCAGTTCTATCAGAAGAGAGTGATTATTCTCAACGACATACATGGAATATTTGCTGGATGCTGGATCCTTTGGATGGAACAAAAGAATTTATTCATGAACGTGATGAATTCACCATTAATTTAAGTCTAATTCACAATCACCAAACCATATTCTCAATCATTGCTGTACCTACTGAACAAGTGATGTATTTAGGTTATTTAACAGAATTGCCTTATAAATATTGCTTTATTCATAATACTTGGGAACGTTATTGCAAATTTAAAGCGGTAGAGGAAGATGCAATTCAAATTGGGCTCAGCCATAGCAGTAAAAACCCAAAGTATCAGCAATATATTGATTATATTGAGCAAGAGTCACCTGTAATTAGACGCGAGGCTGGCAGTGCCTATAAGTTTTGTATGATGCTTGAAGGTGAAATCGATATTTATCCAAGATTCCATCCTACCTCTGAGTGGGATACCAGTGCAGGACAAGGATTATTGGAAAGTATTGGTGGCGGATTACTGAGTTTAGCTGCGGTACCATTTACCTATAATCAACGTGATACCGTTTTAAATGATGGATTTATCGCATTTCGGAACATCGAAAATAAAGAAATTGCTTTAGAAGCATTAAGCAATGTGAGCTTTTAATCTGATATACATATGCATTTTATAGATAATTTAACACTTTGAGATTAGATTGAGCGTTTGGCTGCATATGTTATAGTAAGCTTGTATAAAAATGAGTTTTAAGTTGATATGGCCTTAGATTTATTGCCGAACAGTATGCTAAAAGCAATAGATTTATTGCCCGATGCGAAAACACCTGTAACCTTATTCACGCGTCATTCAATTCGTGAGGTTGTGAATGGGCAGGGGCTGGCAGGTTATGATCTGCAATTAACTTCCCAAGGTCGTGATCTAGCCCAAGCTTGGGGCTGTTATTTGATTGAAAATACGGATCGAGTGATCCAACATTGTATTTCAAGCCCCATTCAGCGTTGTGTCGATACCGCGGCTTTGATGATTCAAGGCGCTGACGGAATTTCTCCTTATCCGAATACCCATCATATCGAAATTGTAGAAAAGGGCTTATTGGTTGAGCCGGGAAGCTTTGTGCTGGATATTAAACAGGCTGCTCCTTATTTTAGAGCACAAGGTGCTTTAGGTTTTATCAACAGTTTTGTAAATAATGCCTTACCTGGTATGAAGCATCCGATTACGGGTGTGGTGGATGTGCTTGAATTAATCTATGAAACACATCCTACGCTAAACAACGGTATTAGTTTGGCTGTGAGCCACGATACGATTCTTGCTGCGATTATTGCGGTGATTTCAAAACGTACCTATATCAGTCAAAGTGATTGGCCTGAGATGATGGAAGGGCTATTTGTTTGGTTTGAAGGTGAACGTTTTGCAGATAGTCGTTTAAAATGGATTTGGCGAGGCGAACGTGGTGAATTGTCAATACGAGATTTTCAGCAATAGTTGTTTTTAAATCCAAAAATAATTATGTTGAGTGAATCATATTGATCTTGAAAGTTCCTTCTCTCTTTGTGTAGGTGATGCCTCATCTTGCACTACTCAATCTGTATCCCCGCATACCCACACACAATGGGCGATACCCCCAATCGCCACGCGATAGCGCCACGGTGCCGATAAATAACAACCTAAGACTCAATAAATCCATAAAAGTAAAATTTAGGGCAATATGTCCTTTTTATATTTTTTAAATAAAAAAACACATGATTATAATCTGTGTGATATATTTAAACTATTGAAATATATAATTATTTTAATTTAATCTCAAAAACCAAGGATTGAGATAAGTCGTTATAAATATGGGGAAGATATGTGATGCAATTACGGTTTAAATATTTAACAATTTGTACGCTTTCAGCAATGCTTATTGCATGTGGGGGTGGTAGTGATAGCCATGCAACAAATGATCAGCCATCGAATATACCGCAAAACCCTGGCGATGGTACAAATGAGTTACCTGGAGATGGTACACCAGAAACCCCAGACAACGGTTCAGGGGGGTCAAATAGCGGTACGACTTTGCCTCCAGAGAATGGTTCGGGTGGTTCAAATGGTGGATCAACTGAGACTCCTCCTGAGAATGGTTCAGGCGACTCAAACGGTGGCACAACTCAGCCTCCTGAGAGTGGTTCGGGCGGTTCAAACGGTGGCACGACTCAGCCTCCTGAAAATGGTTCAGGTGGCTCAAACGGTGGCACGACTCAGCCTCCTGAAAATGGTTCGGGTGGTTCAAATGGTAATACAGGGACAACACCACCTATAGTAGAAAAATATCCAGAACCAGTTAAAAATAAAATCTCAAGCAGTGTATTAGGCTTTTATGATTTTAATGCACAGGGTGGAAATCGCTTATTGCGCAATGATTTAAATGGTGACTTTGCTGCAATGCTACAGTTTGCCCAAAGCCATGTGGTAAATCCGAAGAATAATGAACAGGATAAAATGCCACGCTTAACAACGCAAAAAGATGCATTGTTATTGGTTACACCTTTAGTTTCAATGGGAGATGTTGATAAATTACAAGCGGAAATCTATCAAGGTAACCAACTGATACGTACCGTAAATCTAAAAGAGCCTTCACGTCTTGCTGCTTCCGATCAATCTAATCAGGATGATCGAGCGCGGGTGATGTACTCTAAACAGGCATGGTCAGCAGCATTAAAGTGGGATGAGGTACGTTCAGGATTATCCATCCGTATTATAGATCCTGTAAACAATCGCAGTGGTTCTTTAGCTGGGGCAGATATTGATTTTGCAGCACCAGGCGAGTTGGTGGTACAAAGTATTCGTTTAGGTTTATTGACTGATGCACCTAAATCCAATGGTCACTATATACTGTTGGAACCTGAAAAAGCAGGAACCGATTATTTCCAAACCATCCCTGCTGCAAAAATGATTGTCAGCAAATACGATGAAATGAAGCTTAATCGGGTCATGGTTGCAAGTGGTGTCATTTACGATTCTGTCAGTGCAACCAATGGTGGTGTCTATGATGGAGATATGCGTGAAAATACTGCTAAATCAACATTTAGTGTGGGAATTAACTTAGCGAATTGGGGTGTCACCAGTTCATCGATGCAAAGTCAAGAGCAACCACAAGTGACTCAAAGTGTGGTGATTCATCATGCCAGAGGTAAATATGCCAATGGTGAGTCCAATCACGGCTTAAGTGGTGGAAATGGTATTTTGACATTGATCGATTCGGTGGGGAATGAATTTAGCCATGAAATCGGGCATCACTATGGTTTAGGGCATTATCCTGGCTCAGTCGAAACAAGTGGAAGTCCTACAAATTATTTCTGGTCTGCACATCATGCTGATAGTGGCTGGGGATATATTGCATTTCGAAATAAAATGCGTGGCAATTTAAATTGGGGCAATACCAATTTAGGTGATGGTAGTAATGGTGTACCAAACTTCCAAAATCTCTATGCTTATGGTTGGGATGCCATGAGTGGTGGATCTAGCGCCAGCTCGATTTCCAAATATACCCACTATACTGGTTATAGTATGTGGTTAAAAATTCAACCTGCTTTTGATAAATACGTTTGGGATCCAAATTCTACGACAGGTTATAAAAAATGGAATTCAGCAACGCGTGAAATGGTAGATGCACAACCTAAAACACCAAACTCAGGCAATGTTTGGTATAACAGTGCCGATGGTAACTTTTTAAAACCACGTTTATTTAGTGTGCCTGTTTATACGATTTTAGGTGGCTATGATCCAATCAATCAGGTGGGGATTATTTATCCTGCAGCACGAGGTAATTGGGGCAATGTCTTTAATCTACCTCAGGCCAACTCGGCTGGCACTGCTGCAAATTGTTGGTTAAATGTGCAGTATGTCAATAAAGTAGAAAATATTGCACTTGCACCACAACGGGTAAACTCAGGTAGCAATGCCAATAAGTTCCATATCAATCTTGCGCAAAGTGATGCCCCTCAAAATATTGATCTTTACTGCCAAAAAGCAGGCCAGCAAGCAGTGAAATTGTCGAATATCAATATCCCAGTCACTACACAAGCAATGACACCTTTTGTTTCTATTGGTAAAGAAGCAGAGTATTCGGCATTAAGAACACTTGAAATGCCACAACTCGAACAAGCTTTGCTGAATAATAAAGGTAAAGAGGTGGTCAGCCTAGATGCGGATTCACGCTTATTATTTGACTCTTATCGTCAATTTAAAACTGAATTGTCAGCGGACGCGCAGACAGAAATGGTTCGTTATACCCAACAGCAAATTAAACTTTATCGTTTAAATCGTTGGATAAATGCATATCGAACTGATCTCGAAAGTGGCAATGTTGAAGCGATTGAGGCATTTAATCAGTTTGTGGCAAAGTTGGAACTAAGTACTGATTTCAATTTAAACCATGTTTCCAGTATTAAAAATGGGACAAATTGTTTAAAAGTTGAAACACTGGCTAATGGCAAATTGAATGCCTATATCAGTGGTAAGAGTGGCTGTACGGGTGATGACACTGAACAGTGGATCTACGATGCAATGGGTAAAATCCACAGCAAAAAATATATGGATCAGTGTTTAGCCAATCAGGGTGGGGTGATTAATCTAAGCTCATGTAACCATGATGCAGCAAGCCAAGTGTGGGCGATGAATGCCACACTGCAACGTATCGAGCAAGGTTCAAAATGTTTTGATTTGGAATATGGTTATTTAAGCAATAACCGAGCACGTTTGATTAGTTATAATTGCGGTACTGGTGGGAATCAAAAATGGACAAATCTTACTGCCAATAACAGTTTGATTTTGGCTGCAACCCGTGCTGAAAATTTAGCTTTGATCAAGCAGCTTCTAATCAAGTAACCATTGATCAAATAAGCAAATCAAACATTAAGTTATCACAATAAAATAAGCGCCATAAGGCGCTTATTTTTGTTCATGTTGATGATTTTACTTAAATACATCAATGATTGAACTGTTGTTAGGCTGGTTTAAGAAAACTGATCCGCATTCATCAAAGAGTGTTGTAAATCTTCAGTGGCTTTACGCCCTTGTAGTTGTAACGCAACAGCATGTATTAAACCAGTCCAAGTTTCATTGGGTTCCCAAATTTGATGCATCAACTCTTGTGCGGCTGGCATATCGATATCCATATAATATTGGCGATATAAATACATCAAACAACTCACCTGCATATTCTTCGCACAATGTACCCAAACGATTTTTTCCTGTACCAAATGCGCGATCAAATCTAACACAAATAAGCATTGATCATCTGCTGGTGTATCCCAATGGATTGGAATTTGAATGTAGTTGAGTCCAAACTCAGCACAGATTTTATCTTCATGTTCAAGGTGTAAGCTGGCATCTGTAAATGCCAGATTGATGATTGTATCTACGCCGTATTCTTTAATCTGTTTCAGTTGTTCAGCACTCGGCTGACCTGAAGTCAGTAAATGTTCGTGGACAAACTGGAAGTTTGCGATTTGACAGAGTTCTTGTTCAAGTTCGTTCATAGCATTCTTACAGAAAATGTTTAATAACATCATAAACAAAAACGCCATCTATGTAGATGGCGTTTTTATATTAATTAACGATTTGGTAAAATTTCTTTTAAAGCTGCATCCATTTCCAGAAGTGCTTTTTCAGTGGTTTCCCAATCGATACAGCCATCAGTCACAGATTTACCATATTCTAAATCAGCCAGATTTTCAGGAATATCTTGGCGCCCACCTTTGATATGGCTTTCAACCATAATGCCGACAATAGATTTGTTGCCATCTAAAATCTGTTCGGTGATATTTTTCAACACAAGCGGTTGTAAATACGGATCTTTATTTGAGTTGGCATGACTGGTATCAATCATGATTTTATTGCTGACTTTGGCTTTTGCTAATGCATTTTCCGCTTCAGCAACAGAACCCGCATCATAGTTCGGCTTACCATTACCGCCACGTAATACAACGTGTGCATAAGGGTTACCACTAGTACGAATCACTGAAACTTGGCCTTCGTTATTTAAACCCAAGAAACTATGACCATGTTTAACAGACTGCATAGCATTGGTTGCAACGGTTAAACCACCATCTGTACCATTTTTAAAGCCTACAGGTGACGAAAGACCAGAAGACATTTCGCGATGCGTTTGGCTTTCCGTTGTACGTGCACCAATTGCAGACCATGAAATAAGATCTTGGTAATATTGTGGTGAGTTTGGATCAAGCGCTTCAGTTGCACAAGGTAAGCCTTTATCGTTTAACTCAAGCAATAGTTTGCGCCCTAAACGTAAACCTTTTTCAATATTAAAAGAATCATTCATATCTGGATCATTGATCAAACCTTTCCAGCCAACGGTGGTACGAGGTTTTTCAAAATAAACACGCATGATGATATATAAAGTATCTTTTACTTTTTCACTTAATACTTTTAAACGATTTGCATAATCATGTGCTGCAACAGGGTCATGAATAGAACAAGGGCCAATCACAACAAATAGACGTTTATCTTTACCATCTAAAATATTACGAACAGTTTCCCGACCATGAAGTACAGTTTGGTAGGCATTTTCATTTAATGGTAATTCAGCTTTAAGTTCCGCTGGGGTTACCAGCGTTTGAATGCTTTGGACATTCACGTCATCAATATCTGATTGAGTAATTGGATTTGAATTTAATGTATTCATTGCCGTCACTGGGTATTAGAAACATACAGAAAGTATTTTTAGTGGTCAGAATATAACACGAATTGGCCGAAGTTTTGTCATAAATAAATCATTAAAACTTTGCGGTCAATTCATAACTATTAGTTATTAATAAAAGCTTAATTTTAAACCTGTGGTTGTTGGACGGATGGCGTCACCATTGCAACCTGTGGTTTTTCTACAGGTTTGGATTTAACTGGGTTTAAGATAAAGTTAATACCCAAGGCAAATAGGGTGATCCCCAAAACCTTGCGAATCATTTTTTCTGGCATTTTAGAACTGATTAAGGTTCCCACCACAATTGCAGGAATTGAGCCCACCAACAACCATCCAAGCAGATGAAAATCTACATTGCCAGATGTCATATGTGCAAATCCAGCAACAGAGGTTAATAAAACAGCATGTACAACATCAGAACCAATGATACGAATCATGGGTAAATTTGGAAACATGAGGATCAGTGCCATGATACCAAATGCGCCAGCACCTACAGAAGAAAGGGTCACAAACACACCCAGTACAATCCCCATAATCACCACATAAGTGCGTTTGCCTTCAATGTTGAAATTATTGGCTTCATGAAAATCTTGCTTTTCTGCACGAAATTTGGCAAAGAATTTTTCAATTCTAGAACGGAACACGATAGACAAGCCTGTTATGGTCAGCATAAAGCCTAACACCATGGTTAAAATGGCTTTGTAGTGCGTTGAACTGCTGAGATAATTGTCTAAAACCCAATGGGTGATAAATGAAGCAGGGACACTGCCTAAAGCTAACCAGAGAACAATCGGCCAAACGATATTCAGTTTTTTAGCGTGAACCATTGAGCCACAAAATTTAGAAATAGCTGCATAAAGTAGGTCTGTTCCGATTGCGATGTGTGGTTCTATTCGAAATAAACTAATCAAGATGGGGGTCATAAGTGAACCACCGCCTACACCAGTAATACCTACACAGAAGCCGACTAAAACGCCAGCTAGAATAAACTCAACAGGACCAAACATGACTTATATTGCCAGATATCAAAAAACAGGCATATCTTATGACTTTTTTGTATAAGTGGTTGTCTTGATTGTTGATTTGCTTATGCAAAAAAATGCTAAAGTCTTTTAACTTTAGCGTAATGCAGGTTTTTATATCTATCTAATTGATTATTATTCTAAATTTTGATTAGGTCTCTTTTGTAGCTTGAAGATGATCATTTGAATTAAATCATATTAGTATGAAACTTCTTCCTTCCTTTGGGAGGAAGGCTAGGATGAGGGTGCTTTTACATCGATTTATGCTTTTAAAAAGACTTGTGAAAGAAACCTAATAAATATACGAATTATATGATTTATCTTACAAAAGTAAACTTTATAACTTGGAACTTATACTTCTCTATGGAAATGAATATTTATGATTGAAAAGCTTACAATGCCCTACTTTACTATTGGCGCTTAAATAGGTTCACGTAGTCGATGCCTCACTTTTGGCAAGGGATGCCAAACCTCGCACTGCAAACAAAGCTATACTTTGTTTTTGCTCATGTTGTGCGAAGGGTACGTCCTGTAACCCCCGCATTCCCACGCTCAATGGGCGAGAGCCGTCGCCACGCAATAGCTCGATCATGTATAATTCATCAATATAAAAGCAACTCATTGCATACTAGTTCAAAATATGACTGAGTATTGAATGCTCATTTTTTAGTAACTCAAAATCTAATAATCAGCTCTAAAATAAGCCTTATTCTGAAATAAATATTCACATCAGTACCCGATGTTTAATGGGAATATTCAAGCAGATAAAATTTATAATAGGATGCTTTGATATTTAGATGCCCAAGGTTGCGCCTGCTCTAATTGTGCCGCCAGTTGTAATAACACATCCTCACGTCCAAAAGGGGCAATAAATTGTGAACCTAAAGGTAGATTATCTTTATTCCAATATAAAGGTACTGACATGGCTGGTAAGCCCGTGATATTGGCCAATTGAGTAAATGGAACCCACTGCAAATTATTTTTAATCATTTGCTCAACTAACTTACCTTTTGCCAGTAAGTGGGCTTGATCAACTTTGAGCAAGGCTTTTAAAATCGGAACCTGCCAAGATGGTGTTTTTACCTCACCATTTTTCGGTGCTACTGAGGCTGTAGACGGGATCAAAAATAAGTCATAATGCTCAAAGAAATGGTTCATTTTTGCAACATAAACACCCCAGTTATTGAGGTTGTTAATATAGTCCACAGCAGAAGCCTTGGCCCCAAATGCGGCAATTGCCAGTGTATCTAATTCAAAATCTTGATCTGTTGCGCCAAATTTCTGTTTGACTTGATTGACCGTATAAGCGCATTGACTAAACCATGTGGTAATAAAGTCTTTGGCAAGAGACATACCGTCAATTTGAGGCGTTGCCTCTTCAACAATATGTCCTAAAGATTCTAAAAGTTTGCTAGTCTTTTGGATAGCTTGAACTGCATCTTTTGAAACTTTGGTTCCAATTGGGGAAACAGTGGAAAAACCAATTCGCAGACGCTTTGGAGCTTTTTCAATGATGTCTAAGTAGCGTTCAGTCGGGCTTTGGATGTTGAAAAGAGCAGTGCGATCTGAGCCTTGAGTGGCATCTAACATGGCTGCACTATCACGGACTGATTTGCACAAAACATGTTGCATCGCAGCACCATGCATTGCTTCACTGATTTCAGGTCCCCAAGGCGTACGTCCACGACTTGGCTTTAAGCCAAATAGGCCACAATATGAAGCTGGGATTCGGATAGAGCCACCTCCATCACTTGCACCCGCAATCGGTACGATACCTGCTGCAACCCCAGAAGCGGAACCTCCAGAAGAGCCGCCACTATTGTGTTTTAAATTCCATGGATTTTTGCAACTGCCCCAAGCTTCAGGTTCAGTGATACCTTTAATGCCAAATTCAGGCGAATTGGTTAATCCGAAAGTGACTACCCCAGATTTCACCCAGCGATTGACGATTTCTGAATTTTCTTTAGCAATATATTGCGCATTTTTAAACGATTTGGAACCAAATGAAGTTGCGACACCTGCATATTCTTGATGTAGATCTTTGAGTAAAAATGGTACACCTGAAAAGGGACCAGTCGCATAATTTTGGGTGTTTTTTAATGCATGTTCATAAATCGGAATAACGATCGCATTAATTTTAGGATTAACTTGTTCAGCACGTTGAATTGCGATTTCTAATAATTCATGTGCTTGTACTTCCTTGTTTTTTACAAGTTGTGCTAAACCGATACCATCATATTGAATATATTCTGAAAACTTCATAGCTTTCCCTTGCTGTTTTGAGTTATTGGGCAAATATGTTTTGGTTTTGTTCGATGGTTTTTTCTAAACAAAGCTGATTTCTACCTTTTTCCTTGGCTAAATACAAAGCATCATCAGCTCGTTTTATCAGCTGTTGAAAAGGTATGCAATAGGGTAAAGTCTGATAACTTAAGCCAATACTGACGCTGATATTTAAGCTACGTTGATCATCTAAATGAATCGGGGTATTGAAAACGCTATTACAAATTCTTTGTGCAATGGCAATACTTTGATCTAAAGATAGATCTTTTAATAATATAGCAAACTCTTCGCCACCTAAGCGACCAAATAGATCATTCGTGCGAATTTGTGCTTTGACTTGATGGGTAAACTCTTGCAAAACATAATCGCCGATCACATGGCCATATTGATCATTAATTTTTTTAAAATGATCTAAATCTAAAACTAAAATTGTGACGCTGTGTGCTTGTTGTTTTTCAACATCCTCAGCAATGGTGCGTTCACTTTCTTCATAGAAATAACGACGATTTAGTGTGGTGGTGAGGCCATCATGATTGGCTAAGTATAAGATTTGGTGATAAAGCTTTTGTCGATTTAAACTGATAATAGCGAGGGTTAAAGGCCCCAAAGCCAGCATCATTAAACCGATGCGTACAGACAGTGTGGTGCCCAAATAGGCATCGGGTGACTGAGCAATATAATATGCAGTCAATGCATTATAGAGCAGCATACACACTATACAGTTAATGATAGAGACAAAAAATAAATTATAGCTTAGTGCAGCCCAGACTAGCGCTGCAATTGGGAACATGATTGCACCTGGACCCAGAAAAAAATGAGTCAGAATGACGGAGAAAATCACGCCCAATAGCGGAAGAAATTTTTCGTATTGAAAAGGCTGTTGTTTAAATTGTTGGATATGGTTTTGAATGGCTTTTTTATCTGGGATTGCCAATATAATCGGTAAAAAGGCAATAACATTGAGGATTTCACCCGTCCACCACATACCAAAATCGACCCAGATTCTATCCATAATCATAAAGGTGTTTGGTAAATAAGGGACAGTTAAACTTGCGACGATTGGCGAGGCTAAACAACCGCCAAAGGCACTGATTGCAAATAAGTATAAAAATGTTAGACCTTTATTATATTGTTTATAATCTAGTTTAAAAAAACGAATCAGGCCTAATGTGACCACGGCGTGAGTTAGATTGGCTAAAGTCAGAAAGAAGGTGATTAAAAATGAATTGCCAGTAAGCAGATCTGCAAGCATAAATGCGATAAATGCACCAATCCATCCACCTATATTTTTTAAGCGATGAAACCTTAAAAAGAGTCCAAGTAAAACAGCATTTGCGGGCCAAAAAATGGCAAGAAAAGATAAGGGTCTACCCAATATTCCAGCCAATGCACAGACAAAAATAATCATTGCAATAATAAAAAATGCAGAGATGTTGTCTTTAAGCACTTGACTTAAATATGCGAGAGCTCGAGGCAATTTACTAACCTATTCTAAAGAGGGATTAATCTCTAAGCCAATATTTTATCTGGCTCTGCTAAGGTATTAATCAGTAATCATATCTATTTGTATCGATAAATCAATAGTTTTAGTTACCTTAATTCGGGCTCGTCACAAAAATGTTTTTTGCATAGATTACACAAGAAAGATTGTTCATATATGGTTAATTTTACATGTTTTATTCTAAATCTATGCTAATTTATGTCTGATGAAATATTACATACAGACTTGGTATGAAAAAAACAGCACTTATAATTTCTTTATTGCTTAGCCTTTCACCTTTTGTGAGAGCTGAAACAGTTCAACCTCAAGCAACCAATCCTACGACTGTGGCTGCAACCAATACCACAAGCACAATTCGTATAAATACTCGCCCTGAAATTTTAGGCTTATGGGGTATGGAAATTCCAGAAAATAAGAAATGTACAGAATATTATAATTTCCGTGGTTCCAATGAAGTGGTGGTGAATAGTGCCAAAGAGTGGTCAACTGGTTTGTTTGATTATCAACCTTCACCGGATAATACGTTGGAAAAGCCACCTGCATTAATCATGCAAATTCGCTATGAAAATAATGAAACAGATTGTTCAGGACGTAAAGAAGATCAGTCTGGTGAAGTTACCCAATATTTTGTGAAGTGGATTAATAAGAACACCTTGAATTTTTGTATTTCTGACAAAGGGGATCAGTGCTTTGCTACTTTACGCAGAGTCTTGCCTTAAGTCGATTTAAAGCATCAATGCTTGTCTAAGTAATGAAGCATTTGCTTTAAAATGAAAAACCTCTGATTTTACAGAGGTTTTTTATTGGGTTTTTACGTGATTAGAGAATGTATATTAAGCTTCTTTTTCATGTCCTTGAACTTGTTTTAATAAGTGTTTTTCAAGGTAGTGAATATCCATTGCTTGTGAACAGAAGTTTTTATCTTCCAGAATCAGATCTTTATGTAATGGAATATTGGTTTTAATTCCAGTTAAGATCATCTCATCCAAGGCTTGTTTCATACGGGCAATCGCGGTTTCACGATCTTTACCATAAGAAATCAACTTTGCGATCATTGAGTCATAATACGGAGGAATGCTATAGCCTTGATAGATATGAGAATCTAAACGGATACCCGCACCGCCTGGCGCATAGAATGATTCAATTTTACCTGGTGATGGTAAGAAGGTTGACGGATCTTCTGCATTGATACGGCATTCAATCGCATGACCTTCGATTTTAATGTCTTCTTGTTGAAGATTTAAACCTAGACCTGCAGCGATACGTAATTGCTGTTCAATAATATCAACACCAGTCACTTGTTCAGTCACCGGATGCTCAACTTGAACACGAGTATTCATCTCGATAAAGAAGAACTCACCATCTTCAAATAAGAACTCAAAAGTACCAGCACCACGGTATTGCATCAACTTACATGCATTGACACAAGCTTCAAGAATATGTGCACGCGCTTCTTCTGGTAAACCTGGTGCAGGTGCTTCTTCAAGCACTTTTTGATGGCGACGCTGTAAAGAGCAGTCACGGTCATATAAATGAATCGCTTGGCCATTACCATCGGCTAAAACTTGTACTTCAACATGACGTGGTTTTTGTAGGAAACGCTCCATATAAACCGTATCATCCCCGAACCACATTTCAGCATCACGTTGTGCAGCTTGAACAGATTCAAGTAATGTATCAACACGCTCAACAATACGCATCCCACGCCCACCACCGCCTGAAGCAGCTTTTACAATCAATGGGAAACCAATTTCTTTGGCTTCAGCCAAGGCATTGTTTGGTGTGACCGCATGAGCAGAACCAGGAACTGTTGGAACACCTGCTTTACGCATCGCCGTAATTGCGGAAACTTTATTTCCCATCAGACGAATGTGTTCGGGACGAGGTCCAATGAAAATAAATCCTGAGTTTTCTACAATTTCTGCAAATTCAGCATTTTCAGATAAGAAACCATAACCCGGATGGATGGCATCTGCGCCTGTAATTTCTGCTGCGGTAATAATGGCTGGAATATTTAAATAGCTTTCACTACTTGCGCCAGGACCTATACATACGGCTTCATCACAAAAACGTAAATGCATCAAATCTTTATCAGCATCTGAGTAGATTCCGACAGTTTTGATTCCCAAAGTTTTACAAGCACGAGTGATGCGTAATGCAATTTCACCTCGGTTTGCAATTAAAACTTTTTGCAACATATCAACCCCCGAGGTATTACGCGCGGTAGCGAAATAAAGGTTGACCGAACTGGATTACATCACCATTTTTTACTAAAATTTCTTCAACTACACCACTTTGAGTTGCTTCAATAGGGTTCATAATTTTCATTGCTTCGATGATACCTAAAGTTTCACCCGCAGAAACAGTCTGACCAATATTCACAAATGGTGCTTCACCCGGACTTGGTGCTGAATAGAACACACCAACCATTGGAGACGTTTCTACTGCACCACGAGAGGCAGCTTTAACTACAGGCGCTTCAGCGGTTGGAAGGGCAATAGGTGCTACACCAGCAGCAACCACAGGATTACGGCGAGTTAAAGCAATCGATTGATCGCCTTCTTTCACTTCAATTGCTTGAAGATCAGATTCGATCATCAAATCGATGAGCTTTTTAATTTTGCGAATATCCATGGGTTCGTATTCCTAAATTATGATTGGGTTGAAGATTTAAGTTTTTCGATGGCGAAATCAAGTGCAAAAGAATAGCCTTTGGCACCTAAACCACAAATGACGCCAACAGCTTTATCTGATAAATAAGAATGATGTCTAAATGCTTCACGTGCATGAACATTAGAAAGGTGTACCTCAATAAATGGAATCGCAACGCCAAGTAGAGCATCACGTACAGCAACTGAGGTATGGGTCAGCGCGGCAGGATTAATAATGATAAATTTTATGCCGTCTTGTTGTGCTTGGTGAATACGATCGACCACAGCTCCTTCCCAGTTGCTTTGAAAAGTATCTAAACTCATATTAGCTTGTCGTGCTTGGAGACTCAGTTGTTGGTTAATGTCATCCAATGTGAGGTGACCATAGACCTCAGGTTCGCGCTTTCCTAGCAAGTTTAAGTTTGGTCCGTGAATGACCAAAATGGTCGAACTCATTGAGAGTGCTCCAATTCAAAAGTCGCAAAAAAAATTGCAAGATGTCTGCAAAGTTTGCATATTATGGCATATTTTTCCACAAATACTTTATATTTTCTTTGAATCGTCGCGGAAACGCAGTGCCTTGTATGGGCTATATAATGTTAATTTTGTCTGTAAATGGCAATGTTAAAATATGACATTTTTAGCAGATGTTTTACAGAGACTTCATTTTAAACTGAGTGACCAAAACTATTCATTTGATTTGTGTAACAGCCATATGGCTATCATCAATACATAAGATGTCACTACAACGTGTTGTATAGCTTGGAGAACGATTTTGCTGACGCATTTTCCATGTTTCTTTGTCGGAATGATAACCTACTTGAATACAGTCTGAGCCAAAGCGTTGTTTCATACTGGAGAGTGTATCCATCAGTTGATCACGTTGCTGAATAAAGTCTACAGGATGCCATAAGTCATTGATGTGCTGGCTTTTGCCATGCAGTGCTGAGAACATGACGGCGACTTTTACATACTTTAAATTTTCTTTAAATAAAACATCAATTTGCTGTAATGCTGACTTGGTTAAAATCATCAAATCGTCTGTTGCATACATCAAGCCAATGACACTACTTTGTGCCTTTTTATAGGGTGCTTGAGCAACTTTTTCATATAAGGAAACATGCACAACTGCACACAGTTGGCGTTGCTTGCTTAGTCGTTGATGTGCACGATTGACATGGAAAATAATGGCTTGTTTAATAATCTCAACATTATTTAGAGCAGATGCAAAACTGCGTGACGAAAGGATACGTTTTGAGGGAATGTCTGCATCGTCCAAAGCAATACAGGATTGACCTTTTAGCTCACGAATGGTGCGTCCAATGACCACTGAAAACTCGCGTGCAAGGTAATGTTCATTGGCAAAAGTTAAGTCATAGCAATTATAAATATTATAAGCTTGTAACCGTTTGCTGGTTTTACGTCCAACACACCAGACCTCAGCGACACTGGTTTCAAGTAGTAAACTTTCAAAACTGCACAAATCTAAACCAGTCAGGTCACAGACACTATCAAAGCCGCGCCGTTTCTTGGCAAAACTATTGGCAAGCTTTGCTTGGGTTTTACTATAGCCAATACCAATACAACAGGGTAGACCAAGCCATTTTTGGATGGTTTCGATGAGTTTTCTACAGTAATCCTGTAGAACGAATAAGTCTTGATAGGAACTGAGATTGATAAAACACTCATCAATAGAGTAGGCTTCCAAATCCTCATCTTTAAAAAAAATCTTTAAAATTTTAAAAAAACGATCTGAAAAATCACCATATAAAGCATAGTTACTTGAAAAGGCGAGTACTCCGGCTTTTTGGGCTTGTTGTTCAACTTCATGCCAAGGGATAGCCATATCTATATTTAACGCCTTGGCTTCGTTGCTTCGTGAAACGACACAACCATCATTATTGCTTAATACGACAACTGGTTTGTTATTTAAACTGGGGTTAAATACGCGTTCGCAACTGACATAACAATTGTTAATGTCGATCAAAGCAAAAATTTGTTCACTCATGAGATATCTTGAAAAAGTTACAAATTCAAGTTAAATATTAAAAGATGTTTAAAATAAATTCAAATCAAATGTGGATTTATTCATCATTTGGACGGGATGATTTCAATAAAGGGATTGGCGAGATACAAAACTTAATAAGCACTGTTGAGCTTCGTAGTGGTTTAAGTAATTTAGGTAAAAATGCTGAATAGAGAAGTGATTCTTTTAAAAGGTATATCTTAAATTGCAGCTTACAATGTCGAAAAATGAAACATCTCAATCCTTGTATAGAAAACTGAAAGGGCTAAATTAACAGTTGTCGTAGATTTGTACGGCATATCCCAATATTGAAAAGGATGGATATGAAAATGGCTAATCAACAACAGAATCAGCAGAACGACCAACAAGGTCAGCCCAATCAATCTAATCAACAGCAGAAGCAACACAGTCAGCAAGATCAACAATCAAATCAACAAAACCAGCAAAAGCAACAATCCAACCAACAAGCTCAACAAAATCAGCAAAACCAACACAAGCCTCAGCAAAAATAGGGCTTTGAACTAAACTCAATCGTAGCTTTTAATGACAAAACGCCTCAACTTAGGTGTTTTGTCATTTTAGATTTAGATAGAGTTAACCTGTAAAAAACGCATACACAAGAATATATACAGCTACATATTAGAGGGGGAAGTTTAAATTTAATTTGCGTAGGCGATGCCTCCAAAAGATAATAAACCTTGCACTGCAAACAAAGCCGTGCTTTGTTTTGCTTATGTTGTGCAAGGGAACGTCCTGTACCATCGCATTCCCACCTTACAACGATAGGCGATATTTATGTCGCTCCACGGCAGGATAATCCTCTAGAATTCAATAATACAAAAACTTATTCATAACCAAAAAACTTCATACAGAAACATAAGCTTTATTGATGATCAATGACTTGATGCAAATCAATTGTATGAATAATTAAGTGGTTTGACTTTATTATGCTTTTAAAGCATTTTGATTTTAAGCTTACGTTACCTATCACATGAATTGTTTCTTGCTATGATCAAG
>Ga0256790_1000069_pt1 | contig 39370 bp, 34 predicted proteins | sample MC6MC0941MT_FD_190206 | JGI IMG/M metagenome (GOLD analysis project Ga0256790, IMG submission 190206) | Metatranscriptome of enriched soil aggregate microbial communities from Iowa State University, Ames, United States - MC6-MC0941-MT... | ecosystem: Environmental > Terrestrial > Soil >... | reverse complement strand
GTTCTCTTTTATGCTATAATGTTAATTATATTGTTGCAATACACTTCAGTTCAATCGCGATCGGTGTAGGCAGAGAGTTGATCTCTACTGTAGTACGGCAAGGCTGATTGTCTTTAAAATACTCCGCATAAATGCGGTTATAAGTAGCAAAGTCGCGCTTCATATTCACCAGGAATACGGTAACATCTACCAGTTTATCCCAGCTGCTGCCACTCTCTTCCAGCACTATCTTAATGTTTTCAAATACGCTACGGCATTGCGCTTCAAAGTCAAATTCCAGGAAGTTGCCGTTTTTGTCCAGCTTCAATCCCGGAATCTCATCAGTAGTCGTACGCGGACCGATGCCGGAGAGGAACAACAGGTTGCCTACTTTACGGGCATGAGGGTACAAACCTACCGGTTTCGGCGCTTTGTCGGTCGATATTTTTTCAGACATAATGCTAAATTATTTTGAATTTAAAAGAACAAAGATAATAAACCTGGTAAATTATTTAATTTAGAGTATATGAAACAGATTCCGGCATTAGTAGAAACCATGTACTGGGATGGGCATACTATCGTCTTGTGGCCCTATCATCTGCGCCGCCTGCAAAAAGGTATCATACATTATGGCCTCGATGCAGACGAAGACATGATCCGTGAACTGATCATGCACCGGATACAGCAGGGCACCAATATGCCGCAAAAAGTAAGACTGGAGCTTAGTGAGGCCGGTGCAGAAGTGACGCTCAGTGCCTTTACCCGGGAAGTTGACCGGGTAGTACGACTGGGCATTGCTACAGACCTGGTTATAAGCAGTCCGCTCGCTACAGGACTGAAAACGACAGACAGGGGCATTTATGTGCAGGCACAGGCACAGGCAGTACAACAGCACTCCGATGATGTACTTATCCCTAATGAAAAAGGACATTGGGTAGAGACCGCCATTTACAATATTATCTGGCAGGATCCCGATACAGATGTATTGTTCACTCCTACCGAAAGAGAAGGCTGTATAGCCGGAGTCATGAGAGCCTACCTGCTGGAAAAGGATTATATCCGTGAAGCAGTACTCTATCCCGAAATATTACAGACTGCAAAAGCGGTATGGGTTTGTAATGCCTTAAGGGGAATATTACCGGTAAGCCGGGTAGGTATACAGGAATATATTATCCAGAACTTTCCTATCTGAAATAATAATGACGTAGGCCGTCGAAATAAGACATATCAGCCTCCACTCCCTTTTCAAAAAAACCATAGATCGTAGATCCCGTACCACTCATTGATACATAAACAGCACCAGAACTGTACAAATGCGCTTTGATCTGCTCCAGTAATGGATGTGCAGCGAAAATGGCCGATTCAAAATCATTGTGTACCTGTTTATGCCATTCAATGACCGGAAGTGCAGACAATGTGCGCAGATCGAATGATGCTGGTTTAGGCACCAGTTGTCCGAATGCGGTAGCCGTGCTGATGTGCAGTTCGGGACAAATCACCTGCAGACTGTATTGGCTTAGGTCTAAAGCTACAGGGCTTAACACTTCTCCCCTGCCAGAAGCAAAGCTTGGTGTATTGTCTATAAAGAAAGGACAGTCACTGCCCAGGCGCAGCGCATAATCCCTGAGTGTATCAACATCCAGTCCCAGGTTAAAATATTCATTTAAGAGGCGCAGCATAAAAGCCCCGTCAGCAGAGCCACCGCCCATGCCAGCACCCATCGGAATGTGTTTCAGCAGGTGTATGCTTACCGGTTTTACCTGTTCCGGATAGTCCTGCTGCAATAGTGTCCAGGCTTTCCATACGAGGTTATTGTGCTGCTCACCGGCAATATTCAGTCCGTGTATCTTCATCTCTGTTTCATCAGCAGGGAGGATCTCCAGTACATCATTGATCGGAACGGGATAGAAAACCGTCTCCAGGTTATGGTATCCGTCAGGTCGTTTTTCGGTAACAAACAGGCCTATGTTGATCTTGGCATTCGGGAAACTGAGCATAAAAAGTCTTTAGGATACAAGCACAAATTTATTCATAAATTTGAAATTCTAAATTAGAAAACATGGCATTCAGAGTATATACCAAAACCGGCGATAAAGGCACTACTGGTCTTATCGGTGGTACACGAGTAGGCAAAGACAGCATCAGGATAGAAGCATACGGAACTGTAGACGAGCTGAACTCCTATCTGGGACTGGGTACAGACCAGTTAGGCGATGAGCAGATCAATGAATGGATACTGGAGATACAGGACCGTTTATTCACTGTAGGAGCCAGTCTGGCCACCGATCCGGAGAAAGCGCCCAAACAAAAATTACCTGATCTGCATGCAGAAGATATCAGCTGGCTGGAACAGCGTATAGATGAGATGGATGATGAACTGCCGCAGATGAAATCATTTATATTGCCGGGTGGCAGTATTGCCGCCAGTACCTTTCATATTGCCCGTTGCGTATGCCGCAGGGCAGAGCGCATATGTGTGCACATGCAGAACACTAATGAATTCGTAGCAGAAGATGTGTTGAAATACCTCAACCGCCTGTCCGATTTCCTGTTTGTACTGGCACGCTATATTGTACATAAACAAGGAGGGAAAGAAATTCCGTGGAGACCGAGACTGAATGCATAACACTCTGTCATGTCGACCGCAGTGCAACGGAGTGGAGACATCTCCTTTATAAGCTAGAGGTTGCTCAGTTTCATTTCCGAGCTGCGTCCGCAAACTTCACTACAAGGTTCACTTGTGCTCTGAATGACGAGTCTTTTATATACAAGGAAGCCCTGCACTGTGTGCAGGGCTTCCTTGTATATAAAAGAGATAATATTAGTTAATTCCGGCAGTTATTGCCTCTTTATGTATCTTCTTCACTAATCCCTGTAAAACCGCACCAGGACCTACTTCCGTAAACTGTGTAGCCCCATCAGCCACCATATTCTGTACGGTTTGTGTCCAGCGTACCGGAGCCGTCAGTTGGTTGATCAGGTTTTCTTTAATCTGAGCAGGATTAGTATATGGTTGTGCATCTACATTCTGATAAATTGCGCAGTTTGGCGTCTGGAACTGAGTAGACTCAATCGCTTCCTGTAATTCCAATCTTGCAGGCTCCATTAATGGAGAGTGGAATGCACCACCTACCTGTAGTACCAGTGCTCTTTTGGCACCCGCTGCTTTCAAGGCTTCGCAAGCTTTGTCAATACCTGCAATACTGCCGGAGATCACTAATTGACCAGGACAGTTATAATTGGCCGGTACCACAACTTCATCAAGAATATTGCCCACCACTTCTTCAACTTTAGCATCATCCAGACCCAGTACAGCAGCCATTGTAGATGGTTGCAATTCGCAGGCTTTCTGCATAGCAGCAGCACGCTTGGCAACAAGCTTCAGCGCATCTTCAAACTGTAATGCACCACAGGCAACAAGCGCAGAAAACTCTCCCAGGGAGTGGCCCGCAACCATATCCGGCTTCAGATCCGGAGTAGTCAGAAACGCAATTACAGAATGTAAAAATACTGCAGGTTGCGTTACTTTGGTTTGTTTCAGTTCCTCTTCAGAACCGGAAAACATAATATCGGAAATACGGAATCCTAAGATCTCATTAGCTTGTTCAAAAAGGGCTTTAGCCTGCTCGTTCTGCTCATACAGGTCCTTCCCCATACCGGAGAATTGTGCACCCTGACCCGGAAATACAAATGCGTGCTTCATATTTATTGTTATGTATTTATGTTTAATTGATTATGCGTTTACTTTACCCTCATATTCTTTTACCCACCCCTCCAGTTCTGCTGCAAAAGTAGTATTTTCTATATTGCTGAAGTAATCGCCCTGCTCCATAATCCTGCCCAGTAGCCAGTCCTGAGCAGCCATAGCATTTAAGGCAAAAGCATAAGGAGTATGACTGAAGCTCACCATTTCATATACCGAATTGAAACGGCCGGCGAAACGGATGCCCAGGTCTTTCTCAATTTTCTTGCGCTCCAGGAATTTAGGATCAGCAACTTTATCACGCATTTCGATAAAGTTATTCAGTGCCAGTTCCGCCACCGCATCAGCATTTGGTTTACGTGATTGCTGGAAAGCCGGTAAGATCGCGTCCCAGTTATCGCCATGCTGCTCCAGTAACTCGAATAATACCGAACAATCTTCAAAACCCGCATTCATACCCTGTCCGTAGAATGGAACAATAGCATGTGCCGCATCTCCGATCAGGCAGGCAGAAGACTGGTACACCCAAGGTGCCACCTTCACCGTTACCAGGGAAGAAGTAGGATTATTTTTATAATCTTCCATCAGGGTCGGCATCATCGGTACTGCATCCGGGAAGTGCTGCTCAAAGAATGAACGGATCTCCGCATCTGTTTGCAGGCTGTCGAATGAAGGCGTACCCTCAAACGGGAAGAATAAAGTACAGGTAAAGCTTTTGTCCGTATTCGGCAGACCAATCATCATAAAGTTATGACGCGGCCATATATGCAGTGCATTATGCTCCATGCAGAATTCGCCATTCGCCGAAGGAGGAATGCATAATTCTTTATAACCACTGTTGATATAGAATTGCTGGTAATCGGTACGATCCAGCATAGTCATGCTTTTGCGTAAAGCCGAGAATGCTCCGTCAGCACCAAACAGCAGGTCATAATCTACTGTATGTTTATTGCCCGCCTCATCTTTAAGGTGCAGTTGTTTATGTTGCAGGTCTACATGATCGCAAATCTGGTTGAAATAGATCCTTACACCGTTGGCTTCGGCTAGGTCCATCAGTTTTTTATTCAGTTCGCCGCGGCTTACAGAATAGATGGCCTCTCCGTTTTTACCATAAGGCTGGAATGCAGCAGAACCATCGTCCTGATGCAGGTAACGACCGGTCATTGGTATGGCAATTGATTCTATCTCTTCACGTAAACCCGCCAGCTCCAGGGCTTTCCAGCCGCGTGTACTCATGGCGAGGTTGATTGAGCGACCGGCACCGATCAGCGATACACGCAGGTCCGGGCGGCGCTCATATATAGTTACTTCATAACCTTTTTTACGTAATAGTACAGACAATACCGATCCGACCAATCCGGCACCCAGTATAGTTATAGATCTATTCATATTATTTTTAATGTATGTGATTTGCGAACGCTAAGATACAGATAAAGGTCAGAGTTTTAAAAAATAGATTTTGTTTCAAATCGGGAGAAAGTTGGCCGCTGCGCCTATTTATAACAGTATTATTACACCGTCCGGGGTATTGTTGCCGTAAATTTGCGGCACTCTAAATTGTAAATCTGTTGTAATATGAAACGATATATCTTAGCCCTGAGCGTGCTGATGCTTACAGGATCTGCGCTGAGCTTTGCCCAGTCTACTGTATTGAAAGAAGAAGGACGTGTATATGCCTTGCCGGCGCTCTTCCAGAATAATCACAAAGAAGTAGTCATGTCCTGGACAGAGAAAGATGCCGATGGTATGGTATATTACTATTTTGCAACTTCTAAAGACAATGGCAAAACATTCTCTGACAAACAACTGATCTATTCCTCACCTGGTATCGGAAACGGTCGACTGGCCAGACCTAGACTGTTGTTCAAAAAGAATGGCGATATGGTGGCCACGTTCTCTTTTAATCAGCAGGCGAAACTGGTGAGTGAAAGCGGAGAGGCTAAGCCTGGCCGTGCAAAGGACCTGCAGGTATTTGTCACCGAATCTAAAGATGGAGGTAAAACCTGGGCGGAACCTAAATCGGTACACCAGGATGCGCAACCGGGAGTGATCCGTGGTTTTTATGATGCTACACTGATGGCCAACGATGAGCTGGCTGTGGTCTATTTAAAGGATATTCCGAATAAGCCACATGAGCGTGATCTGCGCCTGGTGACCAGCACCAATGGTACCTTCGGTGAAGAAAGAGTAATCGATCCGTTTGTATGCGATTGCTGTAACCTGGGTCTGCTGACCGATGAGCAGGGACGCCTGAACGTATTTTACCGAGAGAATGCAGATAATATCCGTGATATTTCCAAAATGGTATCGACTGACAATGGCCTTACCTGGTCTGCATCTGCAACCGTATTCCCCGATAACTGGAACGTAAATGCTTGTCCGCATACTGGTCCGGCAGCATTACGTTATGGCAAAACCAACCTGATCACTTATTATTCCGGTGTGGAAGGTAAGCCTGGCGTGCGTCTGGTAAACCAGGAAGGTAAGCAGTTGCTCATCTTAAAAGATGAAACGATTAAAACCGCAACCCTGGCCGGTGATGCCAAAAATGCGGTAATCCTTTACGGACAAGGTACTGCAGAGTCTGGTATGAAAGTAGGCTACCGCACGATCAGTAAAGATAAAGTGTCGAACGATAAATGGATTGAAAACTCCTCTACAGGAGCTAATCCGAACGGCTTAGTCCTGGGTAAGGAAATGCTGGTGGTATATGAACTGACCGATAAAGGTAAAGTGATCGGCATCAAAACCGATCTGGTAAAACTGAACTAATCATTATCCAGGTACATATCTACCTGGAATATAATCGCGGTTTTGTCTGCAACAATATCAATAGTGCTGTGCATCGTTGCGCTTTCAGTGTGATGAAGTACAGCACTATCTTTTTCTGCCAGCTTCAGTGCTCCGATGGTTACAGGCTTTTCGGACTTGGCCACAAACCATAACTGTATGCAATCAGGGTTCAGGTCTATCTTGTACTGTTCTTCATTGTGCAGTATAGTTAATTTTGCTTCAGTGCCCTTGCGCATCATGACATTGAAATCAGTGGTAGTACCTGTACTGCTTACAAAATCGGCCCCGGAAAAAGATAAAGGCACAAAAGGCTTTAACAGGAAAGATGCATCCTGGAAAGCCAGTTCTATAGCCTGTTCCAGGCTGACCAGTATACGATCATAATCTTCCAGTACCGTAAAGGTAGAAGGGCTTTCGCGTATAGTGGCCGAACTGATGCGGAAAATAAAATCACGATCGGCATAACGGCAATGTTCGGGGTATATAAATATCTGGCGGGTCTGGCCGCCGCCCCAGTCGCTCAGGATATAGTCATCAGCAGTAAGATGTTGTACAGGCATGAATTTAATTTTGGGTTCCGTATGCTTCGATCATTTCATTATGTATGATCTTATGTTCCGGTTTAGCATGCAGGCATAAGTAATACATGGCACGGGCCACTGTTTCGACTTTTATGGCACGGTATCGCGCCCACTTCCCTTTTAAGATGGGTTGCAGGAACTTCATCATCACAGTAGCCACCGCTTCACCGGTTCTTTTGTCCTTGCGCTTACCCAGTAATAATCCCGGTCTGTATTTATACACAGAAGGAATGCTTAACTGATCCAGTTCCTTCTCTGCTTTGCCTTTCAGCTGCTGGTAATGGTTGCTGCTGCTGGCTTTGGCTCCTAATGCACTGATATAATGAAACTGTTGCACCCCTTGCTGTACACCCCATTCGGCAAGCTGCACCGGATATGTTACTTCTATAGCATGGTATTGATGCTTGTCGGGCGTCAGGGCCTTTGTGGTACCCAGGCAGGAGAAGATCACATCAACTTTAGGAATATCCTTTAATACGGAAGATAAACTCTCGAAATCGGTCAGGACAAATTTTACTTTATCATACTTCAGGTGGGGTATATGACGCACCAGCGCATATATGGTACCGATACGATCACTATTGGCGAGTAATGTCAGTAAGGCATTGCCTACCAGCCCGGAACTGCCTGCTATCAATACATCCATGAGGTTTTTATTTTACATTAAAGTTAAGGTATTCTGTACAATCATGCCAGGCTGAGATGCAGTATAGGATAATCTTTACCCATGCCGTCTTTCTCAGATCTCGACTGTATGGCGAAGCCCTGGCTCAGGTAAAATGCAGTAGCCCCTTCATTCTGCTCATTCACATCTACCTTGCGAATGCCTAAGGTATGAATGGCAAACTGCAATAAGGCTTTGCCATAGCCTTGTCCGTGTACACCAGCCTCCACAAACAACATCTCCAGCATATCATCAGCAGTACCCAGAAAAGCCTGCAACACACCGTCCTTATCCCATATGCCGTACAACTGTACCTGGGGGAAGAACTGTTCTGCAATAATACTTTTGAAATACAGAAAATCCTCTTCGGCAAGGAAATGGTGCGTGGCTTTTACAGCTGATGCCCAAACGTGCATCAGCCTGTCGTAATCTGCGGTGGTTGCGGATTTGATGATCATGTTAGAAATGAATTTGCGATTACCGCAAAGATATAAAATTGATGCTGCTGATTGGTTTTCATAAAAATGTCTACCTTTGGCCTTCACTTTAGGGGTGTCTGCGGTTTCGCAGGCTGAGATTTTACCCTCTGAACCTGATCTAGTTCATACTAGCGTAGGGAAAAGTAAGATATGTCTTCGTATGCCTTCATGGCATTATTGCAGCCATTCCTAAAGTATTGCTTATATACTTAAATCTTCAGGGAATGGAATTTTCTTTAAATGATGTTTTAATACAAACCGATACCGAAAGCCTGTCTGTACAAAGCCTTCTGGATCGTGAAATGCACCATCAGCAAGGTATTGCTGTGGCCATTAATGATATTGTCGTGCCCAAACCCCAGTGGGCAGTACAGTATATACAACCGAACGATCGTGTCCTGGTCATATCCGCAACACAAGGCGGGTAACACTACTTCTTATCCAATTTCATTCACATATCAAAATGTATTGTTCATGCAGCAATCTGAAAGTATATCACGTACTCCCTTTCCTGGCTCCAGGAAAATTTATGTAGACGGGGCCTTACATCCCATCAAAGTTGCCATGCGCGAAATCTCCCTGCATGACACCCGCCGCAGTGACGGCAGTCTGGAGCATAATCCACCGGTTACGGTATATGATACCTCCGGTCCGTATACAGATGAGCAGGCTGTAATCGATATCCGTAAAGGCTTACCGCGTATCCGCGAGCAATGGATACTGGACCGTAATGATGTAGAGCTTCTGCCGGAGATGAGTTCTGAATACAGTCGCAAGCGCTGGGCTGATCCTAAGCTGGAGGAACTGAGATTTGCCTACCAGCACCAACCCGTAAAAGGAAAAGCAGGAAAGATTGTAACCCAATTGCACTATGCTAAGAACGGGATCATTACCCCCGAAATGGAATATGTTGCGATACGCGAAAACCAGCGTATAGAACAACTAGCTGCTGCAACCAAAGGTATGGATCATCAGCATCCCGGCAATAGTTTCGGTGCCAATACCCCGAAGCATAAAATAACCCCGGAATTTGTACGGGATGAGATTGCAGCCGGTCGTGCAATTATCCCGAACAATATCAATCACCCGGAAAGTGAGCCGATGATTATCGGTCGCAACTTCCTCGTTAAGATCAATGCTAATATCGGTAATAGTGCAGTGACCTCCAGTATTGAAGAAGAAGTAGAAAAAGCAGTATGGGCTTGCCGTTGGGGTGCCGATACCATTATGGATTTGTCGACTGGTAAAAACATTCATGAAACCCGTGAATGGATTATCCGCAACAGTCCGGTGCCGATTGGCACGGTGCCGATTTACCAGGCACTGGAAAAAGTGAAAGGCGTGGCCGAAGACCTGACCTGGGAGATCTTTCGGGATACCCTTATAGAGCAGGCAGAGCAAGGTGTTTCTTACTTTACCATCCATGCGGGCGTACTCTTGCGGTACATACACCTGACCGCAAATCGTGTGACCGGTATCGTTTCCCGTGGGGGATCTATTATGGCCAAATGGTGCCTGTTTCATCACAAAGAAAACTTCCTGTATAAACACTTCGAAGAGATCTGTGCGATTATGAAGGAATATGATGTAGCCTTCTCGCTCGGAGATGGCTTACGTCCGGGTGCAATTGCAGATGCCAATGATGCCGCACAGTTTGCAGAGTTGGAAACATTGGGAGAACTAACCAAAATCGCCTGGCAGCATGATGTGCAGGTAATGATCGAAGGGCCGGGCCATGTGCCGATGAACCTCATTAAAGAGAATATGGACAAGCAGCTGGAGTGTTGTGATGAAGCGCCTTTTTATACGCTGGGGCCCTTGACTACAGACATTGCTCCGGGTTATGATCATATTACTTCTGCCATAGGTGCCGCTATGATTGGCTGGTATGGTTGTGCCATGCTCTGCTATGTAACACCGAAAGAACACCTGGGCTTACCGAATAAAAAAGATGTAAAAGATGGAGTGATAACTTATAAACTGGCGGCACATGCTGCCGACCTGGCAAAAGGCCATCCCGGTGCGCAATACAGAGATAATGCTTTAAGCAAAGCCCGCTTTGAATTCCGCTGGCAGGACCAGTTCAATCTCTCTCTTGATCCCGATACTGCAAGAGAGTTTCATGATGAAACGCTTCCGGCAGATGCCGCTAAAGTGGCCCACTTCTGCTCCATGTGCGGGCCTAAGTTCTGTTCTATGAAGATTACACAGGAAATCAGGGATACGGCAGAGAAAGGATTGAAAGAGCAGTCCGAAAAATTCATTGAGAGCGGTAAATCCCTATATGTTTAAACGCACAACATCATGATCGCCGTAACGCTTCCACTATACGTATCCTCAGAGCAGCAACTGGTCAATGCCTTTTTTCAGGAAGGCCTGGAATTGCTGCATGTGCGTAAACCCGGTATAGACCGGAAAGATATGCAGCGATGGATAGAGGCGATACCGGCAGATTTTCGTAGCCGTCTGGTATTGCATCAGCATCATGAACTGGCAGAAGGATATGGCATTCAACGGCTGCATGTACCGGAATATCTGCGGTCCGGAGCAGGACAGAGGTATCTGTTTCCGGAGTATACTTATTCTACTTCGGTACATGAGATGGATAGCTTCAACAGACTGGATGAGGGCTATACTTACGCATTCTTAAGCCCGGTACTGGAGAGCATTTCCAAGCCGGGTTATAAAAGCCCGGTATCCCTGCTGGATCAGGTTTCACTTGGTGTGCAACAAGGTATTGCGCTGGTGGCGCTTGGGGGCATTCATGCCGGTAATCTATCCCGCATAGATCACAAAGGCTTTGATGATTTTGCCGTATCCGGTGGTTTGTGGTATGCCTCCGATCCCTTACATACACTCAGGAAATTATTAGCTTATCCGTTAAACAAATGAACATGACCGATTATCCCAAACTGCAATATATCTCCAGGGGCACAACTGCAGCTGATCAGTACCGAAATATAACAAGGGTGTTGAAGGAGGGTGGTAGCTGGATACAGCTGCGCTGGAAAGGGGCACCCATAAAGGATTTGAACGCACTGGCACAAGAGGTGCTGGCACTGAAACAGGAGTACACCTTCACATTTATCCTGAATGATCATACACAACTGGCACTGGATCAGGACCTGGATGGGGTACACCTGGGTCTTGAAGATATGCCGGTAGCTGAGGCCAGGATTATGCTTGGGCCCGGCAAGATTATCGGGGGCACGGCCAATACGCTGGCCGATGTGCAGCAACGTATAGCAGAAGGCTGTGATTATATAGGACTGGGACCATATCGCTTTACCACAACCAAAGAAAAGCTCAGCCCCATATTAGGACTGGACGGTTACCGTAATATACGGAACAGCATAGAACATAATCCTGTCCCGGTTTTTGCGATTGGTGGTATAGATAAAGAGGATATTCCCGCATTGATGACCACAGGTATATCTGGCATAGCCGCCTCCGGTTTATTGACCCATTCCGCTGTGCCGGAAATTTTGCAACTCATAAATTATTCAACATGTCCACATTAAATATTGCCGGACAGGCATTTCAATCCCGATTGTTTCTCGGCACCGGAAAATTCGGTTCGGCTGCACAGATGGAAGCTGCTGTACTGGCTGCGGAAACAGAAATGGTTACTGTCGCACTCCGGCGTGTAGACCTGCAGCAAAAGCAAGACCCGATCCTCTCGCATCTGCAGCATGATCACATCCATTTACTGCCCAATACCTCTGGTGCCCGCAATGCTAAAGAAGCCATACTGGCCGCTCAACTGGCTAGAGAGGCCCTGGAGACCAACTGGCTTAAACTGGAGATACATCCCGATCCCAAATACTTATTGCCCGATCCGGTAGAAACATTGAAAGCAGCTGAAGCGCTGGCTAAAATGGGCTTTATCATTTTACCGTATATACATGCCGATCCGGTCTTGTGTAAACACCTGGAATCTGCTGGTGCAGCGGCAGTCATGCCTTTAGGCTCACCGATAGGGAGCAATAAAGGTTTAAAGACTATAGATTTCCTGGAGATCATTGTCGAGCAAAGTAAGGTTCCGGTAATTGTAGACGCTGGAATCGGCGCACCTTCTGATGCCGCTAAAGCCATGGAACTGGGGGCTGATGCAGTGTTAGTCAATACAGCCATTGCCATTGCCGGAGATCCGGAAAGAATGGCTGCCGCATTTAAAGATGCCGTACAGGCGGGCCGTAATGCTTATGAAGCCAGACTGGCCCCTGTTGCTCAGGTCGCCACGGCTTCCAGTCCTTTAACCGCTTTCCTGGATTAATGTATGGATACAAAAGACTTTCGTTCAGTAATAGACCGCTATGAGTGGGATCAGGTACAGGAGCAGATTTACCGTAAAACAGAGGCAGATGTGGTCCGCGCATTGCAGCAGGAACGCCGCAGTATCGATGATTTTATGGCGCTCATATCACCAGCTGCAAAACCTTACCTGGAGCAGATGGCCGTGCAGAGCCAGCGGCTTACCCAACAGCGTTTCGGTAAGACGATCCAGCTGTATGCACCCATGTATCTGAGCAATGAATGTCAGAATATATGTACCTATTGCGGTTTCAGTATGGATAATGGCATCCGGCGAAAAACACTGAGTGCCCCTGAGATGGACGCAGAGGCAAACGCTCTGAAAGAAATGGGATTTGAACATGTGTTACTGGTGACCGGAGAGGCCAATAAAGCAGTAGGAATGCTTTATTTTCTGCAGGCTATTGAGCAGCTGAAAACACAGTTTGCCCATATCTCTATGGAGGTACAGCCATTGGAGGAAGAGGCGTATAGATTACTGCATCAGGCCGGAGTTCAGGCCATTCTCGTGTATCAAGAGACCTATCACAAAGACGTATACAAGCAATACCATCCCAAAGGAAAGAAGTCAAACTTTGATTACCGGCTGGATACCCCTGATCGTATAGGTCGTGCGGGCATTCATAAAATGGGGCTGGGCGTGCTGTTGGGTCTGGAGGACTGGCGTATCGACAGCTTCTTCAACGCACTGCATATCGATTACCTGCAAAGAACGTACTGGCAGAGCAAATACTCCGTTTCCTTTCCACGACTGCGGCCAGCGGAAGGCGTGATAGAGCCTAATTTTATTATGGAAGATAAGGATCTGTTGCAGCTGATCTGTGCTTATCGGCTCTGGAATCCCGATCTGGAACTTTCACTCTCCACAAGAGAGCGGGAGCATTTCCGGAATCATGCCATTGGCCTGGGCATAACCAGCATGAGTGCCGGCTCCAAAACCAATCCCGGCGGGTATACGGTAGATCCGCAATCCCTCATGCAGTTCGAAACCAGCGATGAGCGGCCGGTATCCGAGATCAGAAAGTTGATACAGCAAGCAGGCTATGATCCTGTATGGAAAGACTGGGACCCGGTATTTACCTAATAATGTATACACATGAATCTTAAAATCACAAAAGAAAACTACCAGCGCTATCATCGTCAGATCATCGTACCAGAGATCGGTATAAACGGGCAACTGAAGTTGCAGGAAGCCAAAGTGCTGGTGATTGGTGCCGGTGGGCTGGGCAGCCCAGTACTGCTGTACCTTGCCGGAGCAGGCATTGGTACACTGGGCATTGCAGACCATGATACGGTAGCCATACATAACCTGCACCGTCAGATCCTGCACCGCGAATCTTCGGTAGACACATCCAAAGCACAAAGTGCGCTTGAAGGTCTGCAGCAGTTGAACAGTACAATACAGTATCATATTCATGAAGAGGCGATAAGCCCTGGAAATGCAATGGATATTCTCTCGGGCTATGACCTGGTTGTAGATGGCTCTGATAACTTTAGTACTCGTTACCTGGTCAATGATACCTGTGTCGCACTGGATAAGCCACTGGTATATGGCAGTATATTGGGTTTTGAAGGACAGGTGGCTGTGTTCAATCATAATGGAGGCAAGCATCTCGGTATGCTTTTCCCAGAACCTCCGCCGGCAGAACTGGTGCCCAATTGCGGAGAGAACGGGGTGTTGGGCACATTGCCCGGCATCATCGGTACAATGATGGCACAGGAGGCATTGAAACTGCTTACCGGTCTGCCGGTACTGCATAACCAGTTGCTGATTTTTAATACCCTGCACTGGACCTTTAGAAAGATTGTTTTCTAATGTCATAAATGTTAATTTCAGAATTATTCAGCCCAGGCTTTGTACCTTGCAAAAAAATATCTGCGTGATGAGAGCATTACATAAAGAATATAAATGGATTGGTATCGCTATGGCGGCTGTACTGGCCCTGTTACTGGTGATTAATATTGTACCGGGACTGCTGCGCAACAGTGACTTCTGGAAAGTTTCTGCCGCCCTGATGAGCATGGGCCTGTTGTACCTGGTATCTATGTTGTACCTGAACAGCAGAAAGGTAATTGAAGATCATCAGTAAAATAACAAGCGGCTACATAATTATGTAGCCGCTTGTTTTATGTTAGGGCTGTGGCTGCATATAGCTGCCGGCTGCCTGTTTCAGCCTTTTCGCAATTGTTTGCTGTAGCTTTTTAGGGCCTAGTACTTTTATACATTCTCCGAAGCCCAGTAATTCCCGCTCCAGTTCAAAGTTCAGGGTGACGTCCAGTCGGATGATGGTACCGCCTTCCTCTTCTTTAATGACCTGCTGAGAGTGGTGTATCGGCTTGGTGAGTACATAGGGTACATTGTATTTATTAACCCAGAGTATTACTTTCTGAGCCCGGCTTTTGATGTCTTTGGTGACCCCGATAGTATCTTCAAAATAGCGATCAAAACCCACACCGGTATAGGGCACAAAGTCTTTCGGATTCATTTCCATAAAATCAATGATCCGGTCCAGTGCCAGGGTGATCAGCGCAGTACCTTTTTGTGGTTTGCAGATCAGGAACCAGCGATTGCGGTATTCTTTAAGCAGGTAAGGGTGGTAGACCGAAGCCCGGGCATCCTTCGCTTTGAAAGAACGATAAGTAATCAGCAGGGGTAGTTTCTTGCGGATGGCCTGGTAGAGCGGAGTAATATGCTGAATACCCTTGACCAGTACATTGCCTTCCAGCTGAATATAATTGTCTGATTTGTCGGTCGTCTTCCGCAATGAATTTTCCAGCCGGGCAATGATGTCCGTCATGTCATCGAAGTAATCAAAGCCATTCATCTGGCGCAGCACACTTACAATCTCCGACATCTTATCCAGGTCGGTATCGGTTATTTTGGTATGATTGATGCTGAAATTCGGATCCTCGTATGCATAGTATTTGCGGTCCTGTACAATGATCGGTGCATTATACCCCAGTTTATCACTGCGCATCAGTTGTATATCGGCCTGAATCGTACGCTTACTTACGCCTGATTCGATTCCTTCATAATCATACAAGGCCTCAGATACCTTTTCGATCAGGTCTTCCAGCGTCCATTTACGGTAACGGTTGCGCAGACATTTATCAATCGTCCGGTAGCGGATCAGGGCCAGTTTATTAATCGCCATAAAAAGGATTTGCGCTAAGATAAAATTATTGGTGCTGCAAAACAATTAATTGCGCAATATGTTTGCGTAGTGAAGTTAGCGCCTAGATTTAGAGGCATAGTTTTTGTTGTGCAATTTATTGATAATCAGTTTGTTGTTTTATTGTTGAAAATATTTTTTCTTGCTGCGCAATTCTCTTGCATGGGTCCACATGCATCTTTGTTCTGTAATCAATGAGGAAATATTAAATCAACATTATCATGACAACAGAAACCATAATAACGGCAATTGAAAGCCTGGAGGCAAAATATAATATAGAAATACTGTATGCTTGTGAATCGGGCAGCAGGGCCTGGGGATTTCCCTCGCCGGACAGTGATTATGATGCCCGTTTTATATATCGGCACAGGAAAGAAACGTATTTGTCAATAGGTGGATATGAGGAACAGATTGGTCCGTTTATAAATGGCGATCTTGACCTTAACGGATGGGATATACGCAAATTGCTGCGCCTGATGGCCAATGCGAACAGTACGCCCTTTGAATGGTTACAATCACCTATAATATACAAGGAACAGCCTGGTTTTCGCGATAGCCTGAAACCTTTGCTGGAACAATATTTTAATCCGAGAACACAAATAAATCATTACCTCGGTATCGCTACTGGAGCCTTAAAGGCTATGCCGGACGGATTTAAAATCAAAAAGCTCTTTTACGTGCTTAGGCCTATACTTGCGGCAAAATGGATCGCAGTATACAATGTTTATCCACCGATGCAGATACAACCTATGCTGGAGTTATTATCAGAAGATCTGCAGTGCATCATCTTAAAATTGATTAATGATAAAGCAAAGATGAATGAGGGTGCCCAAGTGTATTGTGATAGTGTCATACAAGAATTTATCGAAGAGGAAATGCGTGCTTTGAGGGACTATTCCAATAACCTTAGACATTTGCCTGCAGCAGATTTACAGTATGCAGATACTTACTTTTTAAACAATATACAATGATCGATATAGCTTATTTAAAAGAACATAAATTATTACTGCTTGAAGTAATCAGTGGCAGTCAGGCTTATGGTTTGGCTACACCACAATCAGACTGTGATATAAAAGGTGTTTATTACTTACCCAAAGAGCTTTTTTATAGTGGCAAGTACATAGACCAGGTACAGAATGAGACCAATGATGAGGTGTATTATGAGCTGGGTAAATTTGTAGATTTGCTGACAAAGAACAACCCAAATATACTGGAGATTCTCGCTACTCCTCCGGAATTTGTATTATACCGTCATCCTTTGATGGACTGTTTAAAGCCTGAAATGTTTCTGTCTCAGAAAGCGAAGGAAACCTTTGCGGGTTATGCATATACGCAGATTAAAAAGGCCGGAGGTCTGAATCGTAAATGGAATAACCCTATGCCGGAGCGGCGGAAAAGTGTACAAGAGTTCTGTTATATACTAAAAGATAAAGTTGCGGTACCATTTGAAAAATGGCTGTATGAAAAAGGTATTGAGGAAATACATTGCGGCTTAACGGCTATTGCACATGTAAAGGATATGTACGCTTTGTACGTCGATGTAGAAGCGCCTTATGGTGGAATCGTAAGTGGAACCACAGCTAACGAAGTACGTACGTTATCGGTGCCTCAGGATGCAGTACCCATAGCATACCTGTACTGTAACCAGGATGCTTATTCTATGCATTGCAGACAATATCGTGAATATCATCAGTGGCTTAAATTGCGTAATGAACAAAGGTATCTGGGGAATCTGACTCATAATCAGGGGTATGATGCTAAAAACATGATGCATACTATAAGACTGTTGCAGGTGGCGCTAGAGTTGTTACAGAGAGGATATATATCGGTACACAGAACTAACCGTGATGAGCTGCTCGCCATAAAGTCGGGCAAGTATACTTACGATGCATTAATGGAGATGGCTGCCGGTCTGATGCAACAGATAGAATCTGCAGCAACGACCTCAATATTACCGCCGGAACCGGATAGGAATGCTATACAAAAGGTTTTGTATCATATGCGTTTAACGCTTTACAAAGATTGAATGGAAGGAGATCATTCTCCTTCCATTTAAAGTTCCTTTGTTAAATATTCATCCAGCTCAGTAAGTAGCTGAAATGCTTTTGCTTCTTGTGTTTCCTGGTTAATGAGTATATAATAAGGAATGCCCTCAATTTCAAAATACTGATCTAAAAATTTGTCCTGGTCATAGATCTGCATGTATGTGTTTTTATCTGCTTTGATCGCTTTTTCAGCTGGCTGGAATTTGTCTTTCACCACCACACCAATAATCTGCAACTGTTGGGGTGTATACTTTTTGCTGAGGTATGGGAGATCTGTTTTAATGCTTTTACGACAAGGCGTACACCAGGATGCCCAGCAATCCAGCAGTATAAATTTTGCCGGTATACGCGAGCTTAGAAAATTGAATTTTTTCCCCTCCATCAGCATATAAGAACGGTCAAACATAAAGTCCGGTTTGATGGATCTTCTACTTTTTTTCAGCTCTTCTATTACCGAATTTAGAAGCATATTTTGGTTATCCTTATCAATATTTGCTAAGTGCGCTGTAATAAGATCGTTATCCTTATTATTGGCATATTCTACCTGGTACAAGCCAGCGGCAAGTACCAGCAGGTTAGGGTTGGTTTCTTTAAGCAGGAAAGGGAGTAACAGTTTATTATTGTTTTCGGTCACCGCCTTTATTTCTTTGACTAAACTAAGTTGGTATGCAGCAATTTTATCAGGATCCTGCAAAGTTTGCAATGGTGTTGCATCCAGGCTTTGCATTTTCGTATAAATGGGCTTACGAAGGTCGCGCAGGTATAAGATCTTATCGTTGATAGCAGCCAGAGGAGCTGTTGAGGATAACATAGTGTAGCTAAGCCACAGTCGGGATATATCGGCCTCAATATGCACTGCATTGCCTTGCGCACCGGTGATCACAAAAGCATAATTGTCCTGATCGGCATTTTCTATAATTCCAGGCATCTCATTTGCCAGAAGCCGGGAAGATACTCTATACAAGGCATTTGGCTTGAGGTGCTCAAATGTAAATACTCCTTTTGCGTTTATTTGTTGGGAATCAACAATGCAATCGCTGCTGCCGGCAAGTATAAATTTGTAGTCTGTAATCTCTGAAAGGTAAACCGTATTTGCCCATTCCGAAGCCTGTTTTAGATGCCCGGTAATGGTGCTTGCAGATGCAATCGTAGTGAGTAAAAGGGCGAAAATTAGTGAACTTCTTTTCTTCATAATGAGCCGAAAATAGTTATCGACAGTGAGAATTGTAGAGATGAAATCTTTATTAGAATGTTAATATGTGTATTTTTTACATAAGTTATTGAGAAAGAATTGGCTTCACCTTTTCTTTATTGCTATTATGATTTTAACATGAAATTCTGTGTCTGCTGAAGCGAAGATATATTTAAAAGTGTAACTTGTATGCTCTATTTAACCTCTAAATTGTATACTTATGGACACACTGCAACAATTGCGGAATGAATTGGAACATGAATACCGCACCACACAAAACTTCTTCCGCATATACCCCGAGGGAAAAAACGATTATGCACCACACGAGAAAAGTATGAAGCTCGGAAACCTTGCTACACATATAGCGGAGATCTTCTCCTGGCCGGGTGTTATGCTGGAAACAAATGACCTGGATATCGGTGCCGGAGAACGACCACAGATCTTATCTACCCCTGATGAACTGTTGACCAAAATGCAGGAACACTACGATAAAAGTATCGCGGCACTGAATAAGGCATCTGAAGAAGACCTGAACCCGGACTGGGCTTTGAAATATGGTGATAATGTACTGGCCAGCTGGAATAAATATGATGCCATAAGGCACTCGCTGAACCAGGTAACCCACCATCGCGCGCAACTGGGCGTATACTATCGCCTGAATGATATTGAATTGCCAAAGAGTTACGGACCTACGGCCGATCTGCAAAGTTTCTAGAGTTTATTTTATATTATTACCTCACTTTATAATACAATACTATGAACAAAAATATTTATCCCTGCATCTGGTTTAATGGCAGGGGAAGTGAAGCCGGGAAATACTATGCTGAAACATTTGACGGGGCTAAAGTGACTCATGACAGTGGTATGGTAGTGACCTGGCAAGCTGCGGACTGTACCTTTATGCTACTGGATGCAGGTCCGAACTTCAAACCCAATTTCAGCATCTCTTTTATGGTGATGTGTGAAACCGCCGAAGAGCTGGACCGCTACTGGGCAAGACTGTCTAAGGATGGTAAGATCATGATGGAGCTGGCTAAATATCCCTGGTCTGAAAGATACGGCTGGCTGGAAGATCAGTTCGGGGTGTCCTGGCAATTATACCTGGGTGCCGGAGCGCCACAGAAATTCGTGCCTACACTGATGTTTACCGGGATCAATAATGGTAAGTGCATGGAGGCTATGGAATATTACACCCGCGTTTTTCCTAATTCGAAGATTGACGGGGCGATGAAATATGAGGAGGGCGGAGACGATACTCCGGGCCATGTGGCCCATGCACAGTTTTATATCAATGATTATATGCTGATGGGCATGGACAGTTCTATGGACCATGGCGTACAGTTTGACGAAGGCATATCTATAGTGGTGACCACCAAGGACCAGGAAGAGACCGACTACTACTGGAATACCTTTACCAGCGAAGGGGAAGAAAGCATGTGTGGCTGGCTGCAAGATCGCTATGGTATCAGCTGGCAGATCACACCGGCACGCCTGCTGGAACTGATGGCCGATCCCGATCGCGAAAAAGCGGGAAGGGTAATGCAGGCCATGATGAAGATGAGAAAGATCGTTATTGCCGACCTCGAAGCCGCTTACGCCGAAGCATAAGCCTGGATTGATATTATTTATGATTGCCCTGTAATCGCAGGCACCTCATTTTTCGCAGCAGAAAGATGGTAGGTGTACACATTATAGGGCAATATTTTTGCCGCACATATTTTGCCTACATAACTGCCCAGCAGCACAGGCGTGAACAGATGATACCCGTTAGGTACCAGGCTGCACACCAGAAATAATGAAGTAAGCGGTGCATGAATAGCCGCTGCCAGTGTAGCCGCTGCACCTACCAGTGCAAAGTTGAGTAACACAAGCTGCGTGCCCAGCAGGTAATTACAGCATATCGCAAATAAAATGCCCAGGAATGATCCTGCCACAATGCTTGGAGCAAACACACCTCCATCTCCACCGGCACCCAGTGTCAGCGAAGCAGCAACCGGCTTCAGGATCACCAGTAATAATATAATCCATAAGAAAGAAAGGTCGAAGCTGCTTGTTGTTACGGTATTAAGCACCTCTTTCAATCCATGATAGCTATCGCCGAAGAGGTAAGGCAGACTATAGATCATTGAGCCTACCATAAGGGCACCCAGGTTTACCCGGATAAAGTTATTATGTATTGAAGCAAACAATTCTTTAACCCTGATCACTAAAATGGTGGTATACACCGCCAGCAATCCGCCAAGCGCACCCAGGATAATGTAAAAGGGAATGGAGGTCAGTTTCCAGGTATTTACAGCGAAGGGCAATAAGGGTACCGCATCGAAGAAATGCACCCATAAACCCGCTACCAGCGCAGCAGCTGTACAGCTGATCAGGATTGTCTTGCTCACCTTTCTGGCGATCACTTCAACGGCAAATAACCAACCCGCTAATGGGCTGCCAAACAATACCGCCACACCGGCGGCTACCCCCGCGCATACCAATTCTTTTTTATAGGCAAATGCAGTATGTCCTCTTTCATAAGCAGCATTGCCCACCGTAGCGGTAGCCACAACTGTAGAGACTTCTATGCCTGTTGATCCACCAAAAATGACGGTAACAAAACCATTGATATAGTGAGAGGGGATTTTAAACAGAGGCAGATGATCTTTGCGCTGATCCAGCGTTTTGTATATTTCGGTAATCCCTTTATTCTTCCTGTTCTTAAATAAATATTTCCGAAGGAAATAAATGATGGTAATACCTACAGACGGAAGAATGAACAGGAGCAAGGGTTCTGTCTGCTCAATCCAGTTATACATAAAGTGTTCTGTATGCTCGGTAAGCCGCTTGAGTGATTCTGCCAGTATAGCACATACCAGACCTATAAACAGGGAGACCGTAAACAACCTTGTGTAATGGTATAAAAGAATCTTTTTACGCATAGCCGAAGAATAAAGAAGTGATTTAAGTATCACGTGAAGGGACTGCAAAGTTAGGTATAAATTGGCCTCGGCCGGTAAAAAAGAAACTTGCTTAATGGTTCTTTTTTGTTTGATATAAAAAAAGTTCCGTATGTATAACATGCGGAACTTTTAAAACCGGTGTGGATGGAATTAACGCCAGCCGCCACCTAACGCCTGGTAAATATGCACCAGCGCATTCATCTGTTGTTTGCGGGTTTCGATCAGTTCAAATCTCGATTCCAGCGCATCTCTCTGTGTCATTAAGACCTCCATATAATCGGCTCTTGCAGATTTGAAGAGCTCGTTGGAAATATCAATAGACTCCGTCAAAGCCTTTACCTGCTTATTTTTCAGGTCGTAGCTCTGCTCCAGGTTATGAATATTGCTCATCTGGTTTACTACCTCGAGATAGGCATTCAGTACTGTACGTTCGTAGTTATATACTGTTTGTATCTGTCTGGCATTAGCCATATAATAATGCGCTTTAATGGCATTACGGTTAACAAGCGGTGCTACAAGATCTCCTGCCAGCGAATACAGCAGGGACTCCGGGCTTTTGATCAGGTACGCCGGGTTGAAGGCCTGGTAGCCTACCGAAGCCGTGATACCCAGTGAAGGGTAGAACTCCGCACGGGCAACCATTACATCCAGTTTGGCCGCAGACAACTGTAGCTCTGCCTGGCGGATGTCCGGCCGGTTGGCCAGCAACTGTGAAGGGATACCGCTCTGTACCATTTGTGGCATAGTAGCTCCGAAAGAAGCTTTGTTTCTTACAATCGGTTGCGGATAGCGGCCCAGCAGAAAATTGATCCTGTTCTCTGTTTCGGTGATCTGCTGGCGAATGCCGTACTGCAGACTTTTCGTCTTGGCTACCTCTGCTTCAAACTTGCGTACCGCCAGTTCCGTAACCCTTGTAGCTTCCTTCTGCAGTTTTACAATCTCCAGGGCATCGCTCTGGATATCAATATTCTGCTGAATGATGGATAACTGGTTGTCCAGAGCTAGTAACTCATAATAAGAATTAGCAATTTCTGCCACCAAGTTGGTCACTACAAAATTCTTACCTTCTATAGTAGAGAGGTATCGCTGGGCTGCGGCCTTTTTCGCATTGCGTAATTTATGCCATATATCCACCTCCCAGGTAGCATATGCTGCAATTTTAAAATCGCCCAATGGTTCCGGCATAGCCTTGCCAGGCTTGATGTCTGTAGTAGCCTCGCTGGCACCGATATTGGTGTATCGCGCCACCTTATCTACCCCCATACCAGCACCGACACCTACCGATGGCAGGTATTCTCCCTTGCGGATGCGTACCTCGTTACGGGCGATCTCAATCTCCTGTAAGATAATATTCAGTTCCTGGTTACGATCCAGCGCCGTGTCGATCAGTGCAGCCAGGTAAGGATCGGCAAAGTAATCTCTCCAGTTGATGCTGGCCGTATTCGTACTATCTGTACTACCCGCTGTATAGGCCTCCGGTACTGCTTTGTTTTCCTGCCGGGAGACGATAGCAGGAATAGAGCAGGAACTGTATACCACTGCTATGCCTGCAAGCGCTGCCCATGTATATATGCGCTGTTTAGTCATGTTGATCATTTTTATCCGTTATAGAATTGTCCGTTCTGCTTTTAAACAGTTTGAGCAGCAGTTTTTTCTTTTTCTTTTTCGATTGTACAAAATCTTCTGTCAGCGGGTTCTCATCTTCATCCCGTATCAGCTTGCGTTTAGAGGCAATGGTACCGAATACAAAGTAAAGCCCCGGTACGATGATGACCCCGAAGATGGTACCAAACAACATACCACCTGCTGCTGCAGTACCAATGGTACGGTTACCAAGGGCACCAGGACCATGTGCAAATACCAGCGGAATAAGACCGGCGATAAAGGCAAAGGATGTCATGAGGATAGGACGGAAACGCACTTTCGCTCCTTCGATAGCCGCATCCAGCACCGTCATTCCCTCACGTTGTTTCTGTACGGCAAACTCTACAATCAGTACGGCATTCTTACCCAACAGACCTACTAGCATTACTAATCCGACCTGTGCATAAATATCATTGGCCAGCCCCAATGCTTTCAGCAGCATAAATGAACCGAAGATACCGGCCGGTAATGAAAGCACAACTGATAAAGGCAAAATGAAACTTTCATATTGTGCGGCCAGTACCATGTATACGAATATCAGTACGATCAGGAAAATATACAGTGCCTCATTACCACGGCCTACCTCATCTTTGGTCAGGCCTTCCCAGTCAATACCATAGCCGCGAGGCAGGGTTTTTGCAGCCACTTCTTCAATGGCCTGAATCGCCTCACCACTACTATACCCTTTTGCCGGTTCACCCCTGATCGCAGAGGATGGGTACATATTGTAACGGGTAATCTCATTCAGGCCATGGGTTTTTACCATTTTCATAAAGGCAGAATAGGGCACCATTTCATCGCGATTGTTCTTTACATATAAGTTCAGTACATCTTCCGGCAGGCGGCGGTATTCCGGTCCTGCCTGTACATATACCCTGTAGAAGGTACCGAATCTGATAAAGCCCAGCTCATAGGTACTACCGATCAGGATAGACAGGTTATCCATCGCGCGTTCGATCGATACCCCTTTCTGCATAGCAGCTTCATTGTCGATCTGCAATTCATACTGAGGATAGTTCGCACTGAAGAATGTAAATAAACCGGTCAGCTCTTTGCGCTTACCCAATGCTGCCATAAACTGGTTGTTGACCTGCTCCAGCGCTTTGTAGTCGCCGGTATTGCTCTTGTCCAGCAAACGTAAAGAGAAACCACCTGCAGCACCATAGCCCGGTACGGCCGGAGGTCCGAAGAATTCTATCGTCGCACCCGGAATCTCATGTGATTTTTCTTCCAGTTCTTCAATGATCTCTTTTACAGAATGTTTACGGTCTGCCCAGTCTTTAAGGTTGATGATACAGGTACCGGCATTGGAGCCGCGACCTTCGGTCAATACCTCATATCCTGCAAGTGCAGATACCGATTGTACACCTTCTACTTTCTTCGCCAGGTCCTGCAATTCACGCGCGACATCATTAGTCCGCTCCAGGGTAGAACCCGGAGGCGTTTGAATGATCGCATAGATCATACCCTGATCTTCATTCGGAATGAAGCCAGTGGGCAATACCTTGCTAACACCGAAGATACCCAGGCTGAATACGATCAGTAATCCGAAGGTAACCAGTCTGCGGTCCACAATTTTATTCAGTAAACTGGTATACTTACCCGTCAGCTTTTCAAATCCGCGGTTGAATGCATCCAGGAATTTATCTATCGGAGTCTTACGTTTTGGCTGTCCATGATTGTTTTTAAGGATCATCGCACATAATACCGGTGTAAGGGTCAGTGCCACAAAGCCAGAGATCACGATAGCGCAAGCCATAGTGATGGAGAACTGTCGATAGAAGATACCTACCGGTCCGGACATAAAGGCTACGGGAACGAATACTGCCGTCATCAGTAAGGTGATCGCAATTACGGCACCACTGATCTCGCCAATTACTTTCTTCACTGCTTTAAATGGAGAGAGGTGCTCCTCCTCCATCTTTGCGTGCACTGCTTCAACGACGACGATCGCATCATCGACCACGACCCCGATCGCCAGTACCAGGGCAAACAGCGTGATGAGGTTAATCGTGAGTCCGAACAGCTGCATAAACATAAAGGCACCAATGAGCGATACCGGAACCGCCAGCGTCGGGATCAGTGTAGAACGCCAGTCGCCCAGGAACAAGAATACCACAATTGCCACCAGGATAAAGGCCTCTACCAGGGTATGGATTACCTTATCAATAGAGGCATCCAGGAAGTGTGATACGTCATAGCTGATCTCATAATCCATTCCAGGAGGGAAGGAACTTTCTTTGATCTCATCCAGTTTTGCTTTTACTTCTTTGATGACATCACTCGCATTACTACCATAAGTTTGTTTCAGGGTAATGGCTGCTGAAGGATGTCCGTCCATATTGGAATAGATATCGTAAAACTCAGAACCCAGCTCTACTTCAGCCACATCTTTCAGGTGCAGGATCTCCCCATCGGGGTTTGCACGGATAATTACATTTTCATACTCTTCAGGTTTGTTATACCGGCCTTTGTAGGTCAATACATATTCCAATGCCTGCGATCGCTTACCGGTGGCCTGTCCCAGACGTCCCGGCGAGCCGATAATACTCTGCTGGGCTAATGATTCCATAACCTCTTCGGTAGATACATTATAGGCACGCATACGATCCGGTTTCAGCCATATACGCATGGCATACTGACGGCTACCCAGGATCTTGGCACTACCCACGCCTTTCAGACGACTGATCTCAGGGATAAGGTTTACGTTGGCAAAGTTGTACAGGAACTTCTGATCGGCTTTGGGATCTTTACTGTACACATTCACATACATGAGCATGTTGGGAGAGGTGTAGCTGATCACAAGGCCCTCGCGCTGTACCAATGGTGGCAGACGGTTGGTTACCTGTTCAATCCTGTTCTTTACATTTACTACGGCTTGGTTTGGATCGGTACCCAGATCAAATACAACCTGGATGGTGGCCTCACCGGCACTGGTCGCATCGGAGGTCAGGTATTTCATACCCGGTGCACCGTTAATGGCTTTTTCCATCGGGATCAGTACAGACTCTACCAGTACATTGGCACTGGCCCCGGGATAAGCAATATTCACTACAACCACAGGTGGCGCGATAGACGGAAACTGTGATATAGGAAGCGTCTCTATGGCCAGAAGGCCCATAAAGACAATGACCACGGACATGATAATAGCCAGTACGGGTCTTTTTATGAATTTCTGGAACATTTAATTTCTTTTTTTGATCTTAGAATTATTCTGATGGTACTACGAGATGATTCATAACCTGGTGCGGATCGGCATATTTAAAAGAGATCTTCTCTTTGTCCTTCACTTTATGCAATCCTTCCAGGAGTATCTTGTCCGATGCTTTCAGTCCGCTACCGATCACGAACAGGTCCGGCATTTCAGCGATTACGGTAACCGGAGTTAAGTGCGCCACTTTCTGATCATCTACTACATATACATACTTCTTATCCAGGATCTCGAATGTTGCTTTCTGGGGAATGATAATCGCATTCTTAATCGGCGTATGCATCAGGATGCTACCGGTTTCGCCATGGCGCAGCAGCCCTTCCGGATTAGGGAATGTAGCCCTGAAGGCGATGTTACCCGTTTCATTATTGAACTCCCCTTCGATGGTTTCCACCACACCGGGGTATTTAAATTCCTCATTGTTGGCCATCAGCAGGTTTACCTGTAATTCTGCTTTGTTCTGCACACTGGTTTTGTAGTTCAGGTATTCTGCCTCAGAGACATTGAAGTATACCCACATCTGGCGGTTGTCAGACAGGCTGCTCAGGAGGTCGCCTTCATCTACCAGGCTACCCAGTTTTAAGTTCAGGCGATTGATAATACCGTCAAACGGTGCACGGATTTCGGTGAAGTCCAGGTGCACTTTGGCCAGGGCCTGTTCTGCGCGGGCCTTGTCCAGGCGGGCATTAGCCATCGCCAGTTCATTTTTAGATACTACATTACGATCAGATAGTGATTTGGTATTTTGCACTTCGATAGAAGCCGCTTTGGTTTCGGCCTGAGCCTTCATCAGTTCGGCCTCGTACACTTTAGGCATAATCTTGAACAGCAGTTGGCCAGCCTTTACATACTTACCTTCATCTACATAGATCTTTTGCAGGTAACCTTTTTCCTGTGCCCTTAATTCGATGTTGCGGATAGAGCGTATCTGCGCTACATATTCTTTGGTAATGGTGGTGTCCATCTGGATAGGACTGGTGGCCAGGAAGGTAGTCTGGCTTTCTTTTTCTTCTTTGTGAGATGTGCAGCTTGTGTGGCATACGACAGCCCCCAAGCCCAGGATCATGAGCATTCTCTTCATAATAATTTGCATTTAAGCAACCGTGTTTTGTTGATGTGATATGAGTGTGAAAAATAGATCGTCTATCCGGCGGGTGCCGGAGATCAGTTCTCTTTGTAAGCATGGAAAGGCAGACCTAATGGCCTGCAGGTGAATTTATATTCTGAATACCCCGAGTAGTACATGCCTTCTGTAGGCAGGGGCAAACAAAAAATGCTTACCGGTAGGTAAGCGAAAGGCAGTATTGTCTTGATGTGCCGCAAGTCCCTTGCTGTAATACACAGCATCATTACGGGCGGCTATAGCTTTAGGGGCAGATGAGCTACTGTCATCTTCGGTTTCGGAGTCCGGTGTATCGCCTTTTTCGTGATACTCCTGTGTGCCGGAAGAGGCGGCAAACTTCAGTGCGTCCTGGGGAGCGTCTGTATCCAGTTGCAGATAAGGCTGCACAACAGCAAGAGAAAGGGTGGAGTCGGGGTAAGTTACGGTAACAGTATGCGCGTAGTTACGGCCGCTTATACTCAATATAAGCAAGGCCAGCAGGCTGCACAATCTGATTACCCAATTTTTCATCTGACGGCCAAAATTATGTAAACTTAATTATTCCACCCAACTCCTTAATTAATTAATAACATAATTGCGGTAGACTGGTGGTCGCTGAGGGTTATTAAAACGAAATATATTATAAATGTTGAAATTACTTTATGGTTAATTGATTGTGCTATAGTTGTTTGATCTTAGGAAAAACATAGTATTTTTATGCCGTCCGCTATTGTAATTTTTGTACCTAATAATTTTTTATTGTGAAATACCTCTTCCTGTTGCTGTGCCTGACCGGCATGCGTCTATATGTATCTGCCCAGGATCCTGAATCCTATGAGAAAATATACGTTAAGACATATCTGGAAACGTCACATGCCGATTTCAATAAGGCATTGAAGATTGCAGATTCTCTGTATGAGCATTCAGAAACAGAATTATATAAAGTGCGCAGTCTTATGCTGACCGCTTCGCTGTACCAGCAAGCCACAGAGCTGCCACGAGCCGTAGAATATGCCGAAAAAGCGCAGGACATTATCTTACAAACCGATAATTACAACTGGCAGGCCCGCGTGGCCGGATTTTTGTCCACCCAGTACCGTTTGTTGAAATTATATAAGAAGTCCAGTGAATATGCAGATAAAGCCATGACTGCTGCCCGGCAGATCGACAACCCCGAAATGGCTAACAGCAATATGGGACTGATGTGTCAGGAGCAGGCCTATGCTGCCCTGGACCAGAAGCAATACCGAAAAGTGATTGACCTGACCAACAGATCGCAGAACCACTTTAATATCAGCCGCAAAAATCTCGATTTCTTTACAGCCACCAATGAACATATTATTGGTATGGCTTACGTCGGGTTGAAGCAGTACGATTCTGCACTGACTCATTATCAGAAAGGCCTGAAATCGCTGGAGCATATACCTGAAAATCATGTAACAGGCTTTGTAATGAGCGGCATCGCCACCAGTTATATGGAGCAGGGTAAACTGCCAGAGGCCAAACGCTACCTTGATAGTGCACAGGCCATTGCAGACCGTTCTAAAAACCTGCAACTGAAATTAAATGTATACGATGCGGTAAAAAACTATGCCGGTAAGGTAAAGGATGTAGAAAAACTAAACGAGGCACAGCAAAACCAGGATACCATAAGAACCGAATTGACAGAACGGAAAAATGCCTTTCTGAACCGAACCGTTACGGGCCTGGAGACCAATTATAGACAGGAAGCGAAGCGGGGGAGCTATAAAAATATACTTATTCTTGCAGCCCTGATCATTATAGCCGGTACAATGACGTACGTGGTCGTAACAAAGCGTCAGCAAAAAGCCCGGTTCAGAAAGGTACTGGCACGTCTTAAAGAGAGAGAGGAGCATAGACTGGCACTGGCTGCGCAGGCTGTACCTGCTGTAGAGGTGCACCAGTTTGCCGAAGCGGTCCCGGCAGTTGGTGAGGAGGCACAGAAAGAACCGGACGGGCCTATGATGACCCCTGAGACGATGCAGAAACTATTACAAAGTCTTGATGAGTTTGAAGCAGGCACACTCTTTACCGACCGTAATATGTCCCTGTCTTACCTGGCCACGCATATCAATACCAATACAAAATACCTGTCGCGTGTCATAAACCAGCACAAGCAGAAAGACTTTAACGGGTATATCAATGAACTGCGCATAAATTATATTATTGTGCAGCTGAACAGTGATCCGGTATGGCGTAAGTATAAGATCAGTACCCTGGCCGATGAGGCCGGATTCTCGTCTCACAGCAAGTTTGCTACCGTGTTTAAATCCATAACAGGGCTCTCGCCTTCCTTATTTATCCAATACCTGGAGAAAGAGGTACAGTCTTAGGCATTAAGACCGGCTGTGCCTGCGGCCCGCGGTAAATCTGCTGCGGATCTGCTGCCTTCTCGATCTTCTGAGCCTGGAGGCCTTAACCGGATAGTGTCGTTTAGGGGTAATATTATTAAAAATAAGGGCTACTACAAACAGGATCAGTGCTCCCGATAATACCGGGCTGAGCACATACCAGTAGCCCATAGCCGCAATCTTAGTACCACCCGTAACCGCAATCAGTGCAGTGGCCCCACCGGGCGGATGCAGGGTTTTGGTCATCTGCATAGCCACGATAGAAAAAGCCACGGCCAGCGGAGCGGTAATCCAGATGATGTCGGGGCAGAGCAGTTGTACTGTAACACCGACCAGGGCAGAGACCACATGCCCGCCTATAAGGTTACGGGGTTGTGCCAGCGGGCTTTGTATCGCACCGTACACCAGTACACTTGACGCACCGAAAGAGCCGATCAGGAATACATTCTCCAGCCGGGGCAGTTGCAGGTGCTGCAGCCAGGCAATGATACCGATACCGAATATGGCCCCGATGAAGGACCAGAAATGCTCCCTGAAGTCGACCAGGGTTTCTTTATAGACTACATAACGATATAGTCTTATCTGTCTTTTGAGTTTATGCCTGATCATATCCTAATGCGGGGTGTATTGGTTCAGCATATGTAGTGAAGCCGGGTACAAAAATACTTTAATCAGATGAAATGGTTCCGGCCATCAGTCCTGCTTGCTGGTACGGCTGCGTTTTCGTGCCGGAGCAAAGACTTTGTAGCCACTGCTTAAGCGAGGCATCCTGGTGCGTACATTGCGGCTGATGCGGTATAGCTTCAGCACCGTTTTCAGTCGGCGACCATGCACCAGTTTCTGCAACATCACGAGGAAGCTGATATTGATCAGCGCCAGTATGCATAAGACATACAAGAGCATGCCGCTGTCATAATACTGGATGATGATGCCCCCGATCAGTGGGGTGGCCGCCTGTGCAACTAATGGAGCCAGGGCCAGTTTACCGATGATGGTGCCATAATCTTTAGGGCCAAAAATCCACATGGGCATCGTGCCCCGAAGGATAGATCTTACCCCATTGCCCATCGAATAAATAATAATGCCCAGAAATGCAATGGCAGGGCTGATCGCTAACAAGATAAGCCCTGTGAGAATAGCGATGGCAGAGATAATGCCGGTTTTGACCGGGGTCTTGGCCGGGAAGAAGATGTCGAGCAGGCGCACACCCACCTGGCTGGGCCCGATGAGCGTACCTATAAATATAGCATGGGTCAGGCCAATGCCTTTATGTGTAAGTATATCGATCAGGTATACATATATACCCGTCATGATGAAAGAACCAAGGGTAAAATTGCAAAGCAGCAACAGGTAGGCACTGCGCGACCTGGCAGGGCTTAGCTGCTGTGCCATGACCAGGGTCTGCTCCGGTTGCTTTTCGTCAGGTTGCGGAGTTACATCCCGGTCTTTGAAAAAGCTGAAGTAGTGTATGGGGAAGATGAGTACAATCAGAATTACAGCATAGATGAGGGCAGCACCCCTCCAGCCATAATGTGCCAGCAGAAAAGAAAGCAACGGCCAGACCACCGTAGTGGTAAAGCCCGATATAAGGGTGATCTGTACAATGGCAGCCCTGGAGCGCATACCATACTTTCTGCCCAGCGAGGCAAAGAGGGCATCGTACAAGCCCATGCCCATCGCAAAACCCAGCACCAGCCAGCCACCAAGAAACAAAATCCGGTTTGTAGTCAGGGCCAGTATAATCAGGCCCAGACCCATAATGAGACCAGATACCGGTAGCAGGAAGTTGCGCCTGCTGTGCTGTATCATCTTCCCGATCCGGGGAGAGATGAGGCCGGATAGGAGCAGCGCCAGAGACAGACATCCATAAATATACTGGTGCGACCATCCTGTATCTTTTATAATAGCATCGCCCAGTATGGCCAGCAAGAAGTAAGAGCCGCCCCATAACAATATCTGCGCAATACCCAGCAGTAGGCTCTCGCCAATCTGCCTTTTATTTATATGTCTTTTGCTGCTCAATGATGGATGTAAAATGGCTGCAAAGGTCTATGTAAATCCTATATCAAAAAAATACTTTGTATAATAAGTCGAAAGGAGGCCGCTCTACCCCGCTGGTGCCCGATTGTCTCCGAGCCACTTAGAGTACAATATTGTTTTGCGGCACAATAGGTTCCGGTAGGGATGCCTCATCCAGCATATCCCTCATATCGATCTCTATCGTACGGCTGATCTGTGTAATAGGAATATCATTTGCGCTACCCTCAAATGGATTTACGGCACTCTCGCCGATTGTGTCCAGTATATGAAAAGCCCAGGCCACAATGGCGGAGAAGAGAATGTTGAACCATATGGTGTACCCTTCCAGCACAGTACCATCGCCCAGTTTGCTATACTCCTTCAGCAAGCCGAAGGGCAGCAGGATGATGAATATGAACAAGAGATAGGTCGTTACCGAAGCAAAGTTGCGTGGGTAGGGAAAGTTCTTGATGCGCTCGGCCCGGCCCTGGTTATCGGTAAGGCGCATGATGCTGCCCTGCAAGGTCGTCCATTCAAAATCGTTCAGCAGGCCCTCCTGCCTTAGTGCTGCCAGCGCCTGCGATTGCATTGCCGTCAGCTGGGTAGCTTTGTTCTTTTTAGACAGCACATAACGGAGTTCATCCTCGGTCAGGTAGGGTTTCAATGCCTCTTCCATAGTGCTTGCGCATTCCGGTATGATATACCTGCCCCGCAGAAAGTCTTTATTGCTCGAGCGCCGCATATTTTCCCAGCTGCGAGGCTCCCTCAGCTGGAAGCGCAAAGCCGTAAGCCAGGCAAAGTGCCGGTAGAAGATCTTTTGTACCGTATGTGGCTGCTTGTTATGTATAACATCCCGCAGGGTATAGGCAAAGCTCCTGCTGTCGTTGATGATGGCACCGTATATCTGGCGGGCCTCCCATATTCTGCCATAGCTCGCATTGTTTTTAAACCCAACGATAAAAGCCATGGCTGTACCCAGCACCGCTATGGGCTGCCAGGGTATGGCTATAAAGGTCAGGCCACATGCATATAATACAGTAGGTATGGTAGCGATCAGCAGTAGCAGGATGGTGTCTCTGAAGCTCCATCTGAAAAACTCCAGCGGGGTATATCTTCTTCCGGTATGCATAAATGTTTACTTTTTTGAATAGGTATTGAACTATAAATATAATGCTTAGGATTTATATGCAGCACCTATTGCTAAAGTAGCGTTCAGGTCCAAACCGTTTTCCCCAACGGTAGCCGGGTCTGTTTTTCACTTTGGTTAATGGGCGTCAGTTTTTTTAACTTAATGATGAAATAAGATTTTCGCGTATTACTTTCGTTAAAACCTTATGAGACAATACCCTATGAAGGTCTCACTCATTTACTTTATATAATTCACTTGTTTTCGATCAAAAGATGATTCGATTTGTTAACCAATCAATCATTTTATTATGAGAAAAGCATTACTCCTCTATTTGCTGCCGCTCATAGCTATGCAAGCCAGCGCGGCAGACTGTAACCCTGTACCCGGTGGTGGTCGCCGCAGCGATCCCCATCACCGGCCACCAGGCAACCATCATAACAGCATACCCCATGCTGTTGCTCCCCCACGTGTATTTATTGCCAGAAAGCTCCACAACATGTATGCTTCTGTAAGTATGACGAAGCAGGATAAGGCGTGGCCGCCCCGGCTCCAGAATCGATGATCTAGTATCGCGCATTACTCCGCGCGTGCTCCGGAACGGGAGATGTTCCTTCCCATATTCAGGGCATTGGTGTATAACAGCGCGTGCTCACATTGTCGATGTGTATGACAGAATTGCATACTTGTTACATTTATTTTTTATTTAATACTTGCCGGCCCGGCTAGTCGATCGGGTGCAGTACACACATTTGGCGTTGCACTGTTATAGGCTCATTTTGTATTCTTTTTTAAGATATATAATGCTGCTTTTGGGCAGAACCAGGCTTTTCGGAAGGCGGAAAATTTATCGGGTACAGGCTTTTTTCAATGGTAAACACCTGATTAGGCTTTTCAAATTCGGGAATACAGATACTGAAGTTTTAGGATGCTAGTGAGGGGCGAAATAATATTGTGCTCGGGAATATGACTTTATGATTTACCCGCATGTATAAAATCCATGTATTATGATGATACGTTCCCATGTGTGTACAAACCGGAGTAAAATAAGCAAGCTTCTGTTTTCTGTCATTCTGTCTCCTGTTATTGCAGCAGGGGCAACACATATTACCGATCTGTATTGACCCGGGCAACCCTGCAAATATTAAATATAACACTCAAGCTTAGGCACAGCACACAGGCTATGCCGTTCAAATAAACATTTATTTTTTAACCATTCAATTATTCTTTTATGAGAAAAGTACTACTCCTCTCTGTACTGGCGCTCATGGCTGTAAAAACCAATGCCGCTGACTATTATTGGGTCAACGGTGGTGGCAGCTGGAGTGACCTGAACCATTGGCGCCTGGGCAGTAGCTCGGGCAGCATCCCCAGCATTGTGCCTTCGGCCTCGGACAATGTCTTCTTTACCAATCAGAGCGGCTTCGGTGCTACTGTAGCGACCCGTACCGTATCGCTTGATGCCAATGGCTTCTGTAACAACATGAGCTGGGCCACAGATGTGCCTAACAATCCTGTATTCAGCCGCAGCAATACGGCCTATACGGTAGAGGTATGGGGCGACCTGGCTATTGCGCCGGCTGTGACCTTTGCTCAGGGCTTTGCTTTCCGCGGTAGCACTACCAATACCTTTACCACCAATGGTACGGTAAATGGGGCTTTTGCTTTTGATGTAAACAAGGCCGGAGGTACGCTCAACCTGGTCGATAGCTTTGTGTGCCCATCGACCAGTGCGCAGAATAATATCGGCCTTACGGCAGGTACGTTCAATGCTGCGGGTAAGACCATTAAAGCGTATCAGTTTGTAAGCAGTAACAGCAATACCAGGTCTTTTGATATCACCGGTTCTACACTGAACTTTAGCAATCGATGGACGTACACGGGTACGAATAAAACATTGCTGTCCACAAACTCCTTCCTTACCGTAAACTCAATACTGGGTATTGATGGAAGTACATACAATAAGGTGTCTTGTGGCGGGCTTTTTGATGGAGATATGGTCGTATCTAATGCTACTATTTCAAAACTGAGCTTTACCAATGTAAGCACGGGCTCTTATGCAACAGTAAGTAACAGTAACAACATCGATACTGTTGTCTTTATGGGACGTGGCCGTATTTATAACCTTAATAACATCGGTTACCTGAATACCCAGCGCCCGGCCAGTATCTTAGGTAATAAGAATGTCTTCGGTACTATTCTGGCTCAGGATAATTTCACGGTATCCACCACCGATACCACTACTGTAGACAGTTTATTACTGGCTGCCAATAAAAGCGCTAAGCTGGGTGGTACGATCAATATCAATAACTACATGCGTGCCGCCGGGGTAACCTGTCAGGCTTTTACAGAAGTGATTGCTGATACAGGCAATATTGCTAAACTGGTTTTCGGACCATCTGCATCGACCCTGCTGAACAATGTACTGCTGAATAATATTGCGGCACAGGGTAGCATAACGCCTATCGCCGTATCCGGTGTGGATGGCGGTGGCAATACCGGCTTCACGATTACCCAGCCAGGATCACTAACCGGTACTACTTTGTACTGGGTAGGTGGTGCCGGCGACTGGAACGATAACACGCACTGGAGCTATACGAGTGGTGGTGCAGGTGGTGCCTGTATCCCGTTCATTGCCGATACCGTTATCTTTAACGCAGGCAGTGGCCTGGCATCTGGTAACATCGTAACTACCAGCGGTAATGCTTATTGCCGTAATATATCCTGGTTGTCCGGTGTGGGTGCTGCAACATTCAACCAGGCAGCCGCAACCAGCTTTAAGGTTTATGGTTCTGCTGTGCTGGCACCTGCAGTGACTGTCAATGCAACATTTGAATTTGTAGGCAGCGACACTGCATCGACCTTTACTTCCAACGGAAGCACATTGGGTACACTGAATGTTACGGTAACCAAAACCGGAAGCGGTGCACTGACCTATGCAGATAACTGGACCAATACACTGGGAACGATTGTGCTCAATACCGGAAAGCTGAGCATGGCCGGCAGAACGATTTATGCACGCGCATTTGCCAGTAATAATGATAATGTACGTAATACTGACATTACCAATGCCAATATACATGTGATTAATACCTGGGCGTATACAGGTAACAATAACTTACTGCAATCTGATGGCTCTTACCTGCTTTCTGATCAGTACATCAATATTGCGAACAGAACATATCCTACCATTGATCTTGCCTATGCAGGTACTGTAGATGTTTTCTCCATTGCGCAAAGCACTATTGGTCAACTGACCTTTACGTCTCCTATTGCTACCAGTGTGGCAAAGATCTACAATGGCAATATCATTCGTAAACTGGAGTTCAAGGGTGCCGGAAACATCATGGGTAGTGTAAATACAATTGATACCCTGCTGCTGGCTGGTTCCCGTAATTACAAGTTTGCCGGAACAACTACTATTAATAAGTATTTACTGGCTCAATCGGCTACCTGTAATGGTCTGCTGGAAATGAGGGGTAATAATACCGGTACTATCCAATTCAACCCTGCTGCTACCATTAGCATGGCTAATGTATACCTGCAGAACATGGCGGCTACCGGTGTACCTACAGTTGCCGTTACGGGTGCTGATGCCGGTGGTAATACTGGCTGGAATATTTCTTCCGCTGCCGGTGCACCACGTTACTGGATCGGCGGTTCCGGCGACTGGAACGATAATGCACACTGGAGTACAACCAGCGGCGGTACAGGCGGTGCATGTATCCCTACTGTATATGACAATGTATTCTTTGATGCGAACAGTGGCTTTACCGGTGCGAGCAAAACGGTTACCATTAACAATGGTAATGCTTACAGCCGTAACCTGAACTGGGCCAACGCTACTAATGCACCTATCTGGAATAAATCATCAAGCTGGAACATGGAAGTTTGGGGTGACAGTATCGTGCTCAACCCTGCAGCAACCTTTAATGCATCAGTTACGGCCAAAGGTAGTACTCCTGTATTCCTGAAAGGAAATGTACTGGGCGACTTCGATTTCAGTGTAGACAAACCAGGAAGCAGCCTCACGATGCTGAATGATTTCAGCAATGCACAAACCAACATCAGCTTATACAACGGTACCTGGAATGCTTCCGGCATCAAGCTAAATGTATGGCAGGTAGACAATTCTGTGGGCGTAAACAATGTGTTTACCATCAATATCAGTAACTCCAGCGTTGTGGCTCCATTTGGCTGGCGCTTCCAGGGTATTATAGCCAATCATACCCTAAATGCTGCTAATTCCTCTGTAACTACCGGCGACTTCAAGGCCAACGGTATGACATATGATACGGTGAATGTAACCAACACACTTTCTACGTCTGTTAATATGGCTTCTACTACAATTAAGAGCCTTAATTTTACCGACCCTAATACCGCATCTGTTGTAGGTATCGTAGGTTCTGGCAATACACTCGGCAGAGTAGAATACAAGGGTGGTGGTATCATTAACGGTTCTAATACTATAGATACCCTGATCTTCTTCCCGGGCAATACATACACCTTTACAGCTGGTACCAATACTACCATCAATAAGGAATGGTATGGCAGTGGTACTCCTTGCCGCCTGACCGAGATCCTGAGCAGCAGCACTACAGCTAATGCTACCATTACGAAAGTGAATGGTGATGTAACCTTTGATTACGTACGTCTGCGCCGCATTACAGCAGCAGGTGCAGCAGCACCGTTTGTTGCACAGCAGCATTCGACTAACCTGGGCAATAATACCAACTGGAACATTGCAGCATACAACGGTGCAGCGCCTATCTACGGACTGGGACCTGATACTGCCCTGCTGGCCACTGCATTCCCGTACACCCTGCATACAGACGGTTTCTTCGGAGCACCTTCTTCTCAGTATACATGGAACAACAGCAGTACAGCTGATTCTCTGGTGATTACTGATACGGGTGTATATAGTGTTACTGTAAACTTCGTAGACGGTTGTACCATCAGTGATAATGTGCACATTACCCTGGCGGCACCACTGCCGGTAACCCTGCTGAGCTTTGATGCTGCAGTGGCTAACTGTCAGACCAACCTGAACTGGACCATTACCAATGCTGTAAACTTCAACAGATTTGTGGTAGAACGCAGCAACGATGGTCGTTCTTACAATGAAATCGGACAGATCGCTTATACAAACGGTAAAGGTGCTTATGCTTATACCGATAAAGCTACCCCTAACGGAAAATCGTTCTATCGCTTACGCCTGGTTGATGCAGATGGTATGTATGCTTACAGCCAGACGGTAACGGCACAATCTGAGTGCAGTACACAAGCTATCGAAGTGTATCCTACACTGACCAAAGGTATGGTGTACATCAACTTACCAGTGGGTTATGCCAATGCAAAAATCGAACTGACGACTATCATGGGTCAGGTACTGAACATTCCGGTGAGCACTAATGCTGCTCTGCAAAAAATAAATCTGGGTGGTATGGCTCAGGGTACTTACCTGCTGAAAGTAACCAGCGGTAATGAAACACAAACCTTTAAAGTGGTATATCAACCATAATATTGATTTCACACTTCCGGCCGGTACGTATTACTTAGACATTGGTGAGTTGTATAAAAGCGATATCCCGTAATCTGATCGGCCGGAGGAGTCACTTTCTCATGCTTAGGTGAATAAATTGCATGAAAACAATCGTAAAATAATAATTTGTCATAAACAATATGTATAAATACTGGCTATGTCTATAGCATGTATTGCATGGAAAGCTCCGTTATAAAAGAGTGTTTACGGTCTTTGTCATTATTAATTGTTTGCATTTACATTAAATTACGGCCAAAGGTCTGTTGCTTCTGCAACGGACCTTTTTGCATAATATATCCAATACAAAAACTGAGTACCCGCTTTTAGAAAACAAAGACTTAAAATATTTCTTTGGTTTCCATTTATAGTTATTTGCTACCTTTTGCCTTGATGCAAAAGGTACCGCCAAAAAATCAAGGCTGCATAAATCCCTGGCTAAAAATCAATGTGTCGGCCGGTCGCAAACCAGACTCGCTGCGCTCAGAC